>Ga0214923_10000199_pt1 | contig 92705 bp, 89 predicted proteins | sample LL1510_MetaG_FD_177993 | JGI IMG/M metagenome (GOLD analysis project Ga0214923, IMG submission 177993) | Freshwater microbial communities from Lake Lanier, Atlanta, Georgia, United States - LL-1510 | ecosystem: Environmental > Aquatic > Freshwater > Lake | place: USA: Georgia | collected... | reverse complement strand
CCTGTCGGTAAGGTTGGCGAGAGCGGAAAAATCGGGCATTGTCAGTTCCATGTCTGGGGCAAAAAAGGCAGCACTTCGTGATGAGATACGTCTACGCATGGCGCGATGGAGCGAAGAGGAGCGGCGTAGTGCATCCCAAAAGATCGAAGAGACGATTTTGGGTCTTATGGAATGGAGGGAGGCGTCTGTAGTGGGATTTTACCTCTCCTTAACAGATGAGCCCCAAACCCGAGGCCTGCTGCAAAAGGCGTGGGGGGAAGGTAAGAAAGTGTATCTTCCGAAAATCGACATACGGGAGGGGCTTACGTGGTGGGAGATTTCTCCCTGCCACCTTCCTGAAACAGGCACTTTGTGGGAGCCTTCACCTGATTTGTCCGTCCGAAGGTCATTGGGGGACGTTGGGCTTTTTCTTGTGCCAGGGAGGGCTTTTGACTCAAAAGGTACCCGGTTGGGTCGCGGCGGGGGACATTATGACCGGGCTTTGTCGCGCCGAGGTCGAAGTTCAAGAGTGGTGGGTATGTTCTTTGGGCAGCAGGAAGTCGAGGATTTGCCTCAAGAACCGCACGATATCCCTCTCCCTTCTGTGGTGACGGAAAAGGGATGGAGAAAGTTCTAATGAAAGACAGTGAAAAGCCTTTTCTCGAACATGTGGAGGATTTGCGTGGAGTGATCCTCAAGTGTGTGGTCGCGATCGGTGCAGGCTCCATTTTTGGGGTATTTTTTATTGGGCAGGTGATGGAGATCTTGCGTTGGCCGCTGAAAGTGGCTCAGGAAAACCTACCGCAGCCCCATTCGAATACCCTTTTGGCTTTGCAAGTGACAGATCCGATGACAGTTACTTTGCAAATCGGAATCGGAGCAGGGATTCTGCTTTCCCTTCCCTTTGTACTCTTCTTTATTGGCCAGTATCTTCTTCCCGCACTGGAGGAGAGGGAGAGGGGAATGCTTTTGCCTGTCTTTGCGGTAGGGACACTTCTTTTTTTGGCGGGCTCTTCTTTCTGTTATTTTTTGGTTCTGCCTAGAGCCTTGCGATTCTTTCAGGAGTTCAATCAATGGTTGGGGTTGGAAACGAGTTGGACAATGGCGAGTTACACGGATTTTGCCCTCCAGATGCTGGTCGGATTCGGTCTCTCCTTTGAGCTTCCGCTGGTCATGGTGATTTTAGCACGTCTAGGAATTCTAGAGCAGCGGGTTGTGGCCGAGCATCGGAGACACGCGATTGTAGCCCTTCTGGTTTTGGCGGCGTGTGTGACGCCGACTTCCGATCCGTTCAACCTTGGACTAATGTTTATTCCTTTGTACGGGCTTTTTGAACTGGGGTTGGCAGGAATGGGTTGGGTGTCGAAACGCAGGTAAGCAGTTCGAGTTATTCAGGATTCCTGTTTGGGCTCTAGGAATGGGATTGCGAGGGGGGACGCATTTGTCGGTATAATCTTCTCATCATGGAATGGAAAAGGCGTATCGATCGGATCAACCGACTCAAAGAGAAAGGCGAATTTGATCGGATTGTTATGCCGGTTTCGTACGTCGGAATGGGGATAGGTTTTCTTGTTCTGGGTTGGCAGGGAATTACGGTGCTTGCTGAAGGAAAAAGCGATGTTGTGGCTTTGGTTGTAGCGGGTGTTGTAATTGTTCTTCCTGGCTTCTTGACGTTATTTCGATATTTCCGTGGGCATTTTAGCAAGAGACTGATCGCTTAACGGCAAGCTTTGGGGATTTTCCTTTGCCCAGTCCTAAGGCAGGATATCAGAGTATGCCTTCTGTCTTTCTTAAAACGTACGGGTGTCAAATGAACGAACGAGATACCGAGCAGGTGGCTCGGGATCTTTTGGATCGTGGGTATGAACGTGCGAAAACGGAGAAAGAAGCCGATGTGATTCTGCTCAATACCTGCAGCGTCAGAGATTTGGCCGAGAGGAAGGCGCTTCGCAAGATGAGCAACCTAAAAGCCCTACGCAAAAAGAATCCTGGGGTGGTTTTGGGATTTCTGGGTTGTATGGCTCAACGAAAAGGAAAGACCCTCGAGCAGGAGATGAAGGGTTTGGACTTGGTGGTTGGCACTCAAAAGTTTCATCGGGTTGCCGATCTTGTGGGGCAAGCTCGAGAGGCTCGTTTAGGTGGACGGCCACAATTCTTTGCGGATGTGGATGAGGAGGCGGGTTCAGAGAAAACCATTCGGGATCATACCTTGAGTCCAAAGCAGGTAACCGCTTTTGTTTCCGTTATGCAGGGGTGCGACATGCACTGCTCCTTCTGCATTGTCCCGACGACGCGAGGGAAGGAGCGGTCCCGTCCGATTGCGGAGATCGTTACTGAGGTTCGGAGCCTTGTGGAAAAGGGGATTCGGGAGGTCACGTTGCTGGGTCAGATCGTGAATATGTACGGGCGGAGGGAAATTCCGTCGGTGCGCGGGAAAAGCGCCTTTGTTCAGTTGTTGGAGGAGTTGCAGGATGTGGATGGGTTGGAGCGAATTCGTTTTACCTCGCCGCATCCACGTGGAATGAAAGAGGATCTGATTGGTTGCTATGGGAGGTTGAGCAAGCTGTGCGAACATCTTCATTTGCCTGTGCAGTCTGGTTCCAATCGTCTTCTGAAAGAAATGGGGCGTGGTTATACCGTCGAGCAGTATAAAGACATTATCGATAAGGTTCGCAAAGCCTGCCCTAGCATTGGAATTACTACCGATGTGATTGTGGGATATCCTGGGGAAACGGAGGAAGAGTTTCAGCAAACCTACCGTTTGATGGAGGAGGTAGATTTTGATAACGGTTTTATTTTTCGGTATTCGCAGCGGGATGGGACTCGGGCGGCCAAGAGTCAGGAGCCCGAAGTTGCTGAGAGCGTGAAAGAGGCTTGGAACAGAGCTTTGCTCGATTTACTGGATCGTCAGGTTGCAGTGAGCGCACCCAAGCGTGTGGGCACACTTACGGAGATCTTAGTGGAGGGCCCCAGCAAAACGAACGAGAGTCGTTTGACTGGCCGCTCGAGGCAAAACCGACCCGTAGTTTTTGATGGGGGGGCACGTCACTTGGGGCAGCTGCTCACTGTGCGAATCGTGGAATCGACAGGATTTACCGATTATGCGGACCCTGCCATTCTGAATTAGGACTTATGATCTACTCTTTTTCACTTTCGCAGGTTTCCGTGTGGGCGGGGTTGGGACTCCTTCTAAGTCACGGATGGGGGCTGTTGGATTATCGACAGGCCACTCAGTGGATCCGCAGCTTTCCACGAGGAGATGGGTTTGGAGGGTTACTTTTGGCTTTGGCCACGGGATGGTCGGCATGGCTAGCGGGAACGATCAACCTGATGGAATATACGCGTTTTCGGCCGCTTTTTGTTTTAGGAGTCATTGGATTAGGGGTCACCAGTTGGCTGTATGTTCGGGAATTTATCGCGGTCCGATCCTTGGGGATTCTGTTTCTCCTGGCGGGTGATGTTTTTCTGGATGCAGCTTTCCTGAGGGATGATGCAGGACGTCTCGTTGTTGTGTCCTATGCCTATCTCATCATTGTGGAAGGGATGGTAATGGTGGGAGCGCCATACCTTTTAAGGGATGCGATTACTTGGGGATTGGCCACGCCAGCAAGAGGGAGATTTTTTATGGCATTGGGAGTCATCTTTGGGGTGGCACTATTGGGTCTGGGCCTTTTTGTGTATTGAATTGAGGGGCCATTAGGTCCTTGTTGAAATGAAGATCCTTGTTCTGCGCGGTGGCGCGTTGGGAGACTTTTTACTCACGCTACCTGCCGTGGCGGGGATTAGGGAAAAGTGGCCTGATGCGGTCATTGAGATGGTCGTCGGAAAGAAATTTGGAGAGTTAGTAGTAGGGGAAGGAGCGATCCAAGCCGTTCGACCCATCGACCAACCTGGACTGGCTAGTTTCTATGCAAAGGGGGGCAAGCTGGATGCGGAATGGTCGGACTACTTCACTGAGTTTGATCTGACGATCTCTTATCTTTTTGATCCAGATGAGATCTTTTTCACCAATTGGAAGAGGGCAGGCGGCACAGGGGAGTTCATTTCGCACGATCCTAGGAATCCCAAGGAGCCGGCATGGAAACATTTAGCCCAACCCCTTAAGAGGTTGGGGGCCAGCGTAGGTGATTCCCGTCGATTGTTCGGAGAGAATCTAAAGGGGGCTAAACAGATGCAACGGAAAAAGCCTTCATGGGTCATTCATGCTGGTAGTGGTGGGAGTAAGAAGAACTGGCCGATTCAGAACTGGGCTAAGGAGCTCGAGTTACTGGCTCAAAAACATGACTTTGCGGTCACTTGGTTAGCCGGAGAGGCGGAGGCGGGATTGGAGGGGCAACTTCCAGAAATCTGGAAAAGAGGGGATCACCGCTGGGCCCAAAACCTGACTCTCCCTGAAGTATTTCACCAACTACAGAGTTCGAATCTGTATTTAGGGCATGACAGTGGAATCAGTCACTTAGCAGGCTGGAGTGGAGCGAACTGTGGAATTCTTTTTGGGCCTACAGATCCTGTTTTGTGGGCACCCCACGGGAAAAGGGTTCGTTGCTGGAGTGGCGGGGGAAGATGGCCGAGTGAGGGAGAGTGGTCGGAGTGGGTTGATACGATGATTGGAAATTAGGTCGAAGCCATCGATTGGCCAGCAATCCAGCCTGTGGTCCAAGCGGATTGAAAATTGTAACCTCCCGTAATGCCGTCGATATCGAGGGCTTCTCCAGCGAAGTAGAGATTCGGCACAACGCGACTTTGCATGGTTTTGGTGTCGATTTCCTTAAGAGGAATTCCTCCGCAAGTGACAAACTCCTCTTTATTCATACTTTTTCCGGTGACCCGAAGTTGTGTAGAGGTGAGGATCTGGACGAGACGAGAGGCCGATTCGCGGCTGAATTTAGACCAACGATCTTCGGTAGTAACTCCTGCCAGAAGAGCCAGTTGCTCCCAGAGTCGAATTGGAAGGGAAGCCCATTTTGAGCGAAGAACCATCTGGGCTCCGATCGTTTCCCTGCGGTCTTGAATTTCACGGAGAATCTCGTCGGGCGATGAGTGAGGAAGCCAGTTGATCAGTAGTTGAAAATTGTAGTTGAGGGAGTGGAGGGGGCGAGCGCCCCATGCGGAAAGACGTAGGATGGCGGGGCCGCTTAGGCCTGAGTGAGTGATTAGAAGAGGACCGGACTCACGCAGATCGGTTTCAGGGACAGAAACTTCGACTGAATCGAGTGAGAGACCTGCTAATTCGTTCAGCCAAGGTAGATCAATGTGAAAAGTAAACAGGGAGGGAATAGGTGGAGAGAGAGTATGTCCCAAGGCAGTGCAAGGGTGGGATTCTGGGCGACATCCCCCAGCTGCCCAAAGAAAACGGTCGGACTCCATTATGGAACCTGAGGTTAGGCGAAGCGTGAAACCTCCATCAGGAGATATCTGAAGTGATTGGACTCTGTGTTCCGTGAGGATCTTTACTTTGGCTTTTTGTGAAGCTTGGGTCAGGCAGTCGATAATGGTTTGGGAGGAGTCGGTGGTGGGAAACATTCGTCCATCTGACTCGGTTTTAAGTTTAACGCCGCGGGATTGAAACCAGTTGACCGTTTCCGTTGGGCCGAATCGTGTGAGTGGGCCGATCAGGGCGCGACCACCGCGGGGGTAGCGGGTGGATAGTTCGCGAGGATCAAAGCAGGCGTGGGTGACATTGCATCGACCTCCGCCTGATATACGGACTTTGGAAAGAAGGTGAGGAGTTTTTTCAAGGAGGAGGACTTGTGCCTGGGGATTCGACTCTGCCGCCGAGATTGAGGCAAAAAAGCCGGCTGCACCGCCACCTGCAATAATGATGCGGGGGGATTTCATTTTTGTTCAAGCGCCCAAGAAACGGCTTGGGTCAGGGCGTGTGGGCCGTCACCACCGAGTTCCGAGTCAATCTCCTCTAATCGACGAATAAGATCGAGGACATCTTTGCGATCAATAGGCCCACCTGCGGGTTGGCAGAAGTGAGTTCGGCAACCGAAGGGTCGGGACTCGTAGATGAGGCACTTTTGGGCCTTGAGTTGGAGAAAGGGGCAGGAGCCGTCTGTAGGTTGGGGTAGCTCTTTCCGGCCGGAAGCGCGGAAGCCGTGTGCAGCAAGGAGGGCTTCGCCGCGGGTTAGTTGGGGGGTTTTCCCAGTAAGTTTAAATTGGCAGCATTCGGTTCGGCGGATGCAATCCCGCTGAACGGGTCTCTGGGCAAGATCTGCATATACGGTACGTATGCGGGCAAGGGTTGCTTTCAAGAGAGTGATTCTAAAGGACAAAGGGGGTTGGGGAAAAGGCGGAGCTGGTAGATCGGCTAGGGTATGGCAGGAAGAGGGTATGCAAATTGCGGTCATTGGAGCAGGAATCAGTGGATTGGTGTGTGCAAGGAAACTGGTAGGGGCAGGTCATCGAGTTGTGGTTTTTGAAAAGTCACGGAGTCTGGGAGGGCGATGTGCGAGTCGAAAACTTGGTGATCATGTGGTGGATAGTGGGGTTCAGTATTTCACCTTACGAGATTCAGAGGTGCGTAAAGAGGTGCAATCAGTCGCCGGAGATCAGCTGAAAACAATCACGCTTCCAATTTACGAGTCCGGTAAGATTTATCGTCCGAGGGAAGAAAGATTTTATTTGGCGAATGGCAACAATCGGCTGGGTTCCCTTTTGGCCGAAGGGTTGGATGTGAGGAAGGAGTGCGAAGCTGCATGTGTAGTTCAAGAGGGGAAGGGGTGGGAGGTGTTGGGGGAGGAGTATTATGCGGTCGTGAGTTGTGCTCCATGGCCACAGAGTGCGGCTCTCTTTGGAATGATAGGGAGTCAGGTTGCCTTTGAGCCTAACCTTACAGCCTGCCTCGAATATTTGATCCCGTGGGACGGATCGAAGTATGCGACTTTGGATTCAACGGGCCATGAGCCTTTGGCTTGGGTGGGCTGTGAGAATGCGAAGGAGGGTCGAATCCAAGGCGGAAAAAGTGTGTATGTAATTCAGGCATCCACGGCCTACAGTCAGAAATATTTAGAAAAAGACCCTGCAGAGTGGTTGAACGATCTTTCGGAACGATTGGAGATGAGTTGGGGGCTGAGCCCGGATAAGAGAGGCGCAACTTTTGGGCATCGCTGGCGTTATGCAAGAAGGGGTCGTGGCGTACAGCAGCCTTCTGCATTGGCGGATGGGCTTTATTTGTGTGGGGATTCGGTCACAGATTCGAGAGTTGAGTCGGTCTGGAAAAGTGGAATTGAGGTGGCAGAGAAAGTTCTTGCGAGAGGTGGGCTTTAAAAAAAACGAGCCGGAGACGGGGATTGAACCCGTGACCCTCTGTTTACGAAACAGATGCTCTACCACTGAGCTACTCCGGCGAGAGAGGTGATTCTATGACAGGAAAAGGGGTGGAGACAAACCCTGCTTGATGTCACAAAGGGGTGTTGGAAAAGTTGGAAATTTAAGGCATTCTTACCCCTTTATGTCCCACGCACATCCCGTCTACATGGACTGTAATGCAACGACCCCACTCGAGTCGGAAGTGGGGAAGTTGATTCGGCACTTTTTTGAAGAGGAGTATGGGAACGAGGGGAGTCGAACCCATGCATTTGGGGAGCGCGCCAAGACAGCGGTCAACCAAGCTAGGGATCGGATTGCTAGGTTGATGGATTCAAAGAGTGAGGAGGTGATTTTCACCAGTGGGGCTACGGAAAGTAACAACTTGGCGATTCTGGGGTTGGCACATTGGGGGCGGAGTCACGGCAAAACCCATATCGTCAGCAGCCGGATTGAGCACAAGGCGGTTTTGGAGCCGATCGAGATGCTTGCGAAAGACGGGTTTGAGGTGGATTGGGTGGCGCCAGAGAAGAGCGGGCGAGTTGATGCAGCAAAACTGTTGCAACGTGTCCGGCCTTCGACGCTGCTCGTTTCCCTAATGCACGCGAACAATGAAACTGGGGTAATTCAACCGATTGCGGAAGTGGCCGAGGGGTTGGCGGATCATCCAGCCTGGTTTCACGTGGATGCCGCACAAACCTTTGGGAAACTGGTTGAACCCTTGAAGAATCATCGTATTGACCTGATCAGTGCAAGCGGTCACAAGATTTACGGCCCGAAGGGTGTGGGTGTATTGATTGTTCGGCATCGAAAAAAACAGAAGACCCCGCTGATGCCCTTGGTATATGGGGGGGGGCAGGAGCAGGGGCTGAGGCCCGGGACTTTACCGGTTCCTTTGGTAGCTGGTTTAGGTCTGGCCGCAGAATTAGGGGAGAAGGAGCATGGGGCTCGGGAAAAGAAGTGTCGCGATTTTCGAAAAAAGTTTCTCCAGGCAATCGCTCCTTTGAATCCGAAGATTCATGGCGAGGAGGTGCAGATCCTTCCGCATACCGCCAATATTTCCTTCCCTGGAATCAGTGCAGAGGAAGCGATGGTCAGAATCCGCGATCTGGTGGCTGTTTCAAATGGTTCTGCTTGCACATCGGCCAGCTATCAACCGAGTCATGTCTTGAAGGCGATGGGACTCGAAAAGGATGAGATTGTAGGGGCATTAAGATTCTCTTGGTGTCATCTCACTCCGGAACCAGATTGGGAAGGGATGGTGGCGAAGCTAAGGAAGTAGGGAGGGAACGGATCCTTTAACAGAAGAGGGACAACCGGCCATTCGAAAAAGATAAGGGGGTTGGTGTGCAAGAGACACGGCAGCGCGGGTGTCCCTGAAGTTCTTTGGCTAGATCCTCGCTCACAAAAATCTTTTCTAGGTGAAGAGTGTTTGGAATGAACATCCAGCGGCTATTTCCAAAACGTTCACTAATTTTCCCGATGATCTCTTCATCATCCTTGAGGGTGCAGGGAATGGCCATGCGCTGCATGTCACCGGTGGTGAAGGCGTTGATGAAGGTTTTCTTCTCGTCGATCGAATCGCGGAGTCGGCGTGTAATAAAATCGGAAAGACCAACCCCGAGGGCATTGCCTTGAGCTTGGGGGGCGAGGCCCAGAGTGGCGATGGTGTTAATTCGGGGTCGGGTTAGATCCTCAAAGCCATGGACTCCGCGGCGACCGATGACATTGGTGTCCATACCCGTTCCACTGAAGGTTTTTCCGATTTCATCGACGATCAGGACGTTGAGCTCATCTGTGGGTAAGGAAGGGAAGTAGTGGCGGTGTCGTTGCAGAAGGGCGGGCTCCTCTTTCAGTATGTTCTCCCCTGAAAGGGCGTGGATTTCGGCGGTGGCATCGAACCCGTCCTCGAGCAGGGCGAGGCCAGCAAAAATTTTTCCGGACTGGACGAGGAGAGAGCCCATCTCCTCCAAGATGCGAGGCATGCGGTCGGGTCGTGCGGAGTGGAAGGTTTCCGCGGAGCGAATCTTTCCCATCCCCACAACCATCATCTTCGAGAGGCCGCTTTGAACAGGTCCCGAGAAGCAGGTGTGAAGTTTGATTCGGTTTAGGACAAGTACTCCTGCGGATTCGTAGCAGTGCCGATCCATCCATACATCCCCTGAATCAACCGTTCCGAGTTTGACGCAATCCATGCTGGAGCGGATTTCGAGTCCCGTGGTAGCTGGGGTGAGGCCGAGAGACTCGACCATCTTCTGTTGGCCAACTGCAGTGGCACCGTTATGGGATCCCATCGCGGGGACAAGGAACGGTTTAGCGCCGTGTGCGCGGAGCCAGTCCCCCGCGGCTTTGGTAATGGCCACCAGATTGGAAATCCCCCGGCTCCCCGCGGTAATGGCTACCTCGCCTTGGGGTGGTTCTTTTTCCATCTTGTCCAAAGCCCGATGGACCTCGTGGGCTATGTTCTGAAGCGGGGCAGAGACAAGCTGTTGATCGACTTGAAAAACGTCCATTGACCAAGTCATAGGCCGATTTTTCTTTGGTACGAGTTGCTTTTAAGAGGGCGAAATAACGGGATGTTTAAGGTGATCTCTGGCCCGATCAAATCATCTAAGTGAGGAGCTATGTTTCGGATGGAACGCCGACTTCCATACCGAGATTGCGCGCGAGGCGGATCGCATCTGCGGGTAAGGGGGGGCGGTGGCCTTTGATTTCCTGAAGATCGGTTAGGTTCATCCGGTTTCTTAAAAGGCCTACCATCGAACCGTGTTCCCCCTGATTCATGGCAAGAACAGCGAATTCACCCATGCGCGTTGCTAAAAAGCGGTCTGAAAATGTGGGTGGCGAACCGCGTTGAAGGTGGCCGAGAACTGTAAGACGGACCTCCTGGTCTAACTTGTTTTTTCCAGCATCCAGAAGGCGATTCATAAAATCTTGGCCTGAACATGCGCCCTCGGCTACAACTACAACGCTATTGTTGTGACGACGAAGACGGCGGCGAGTGAGATTTTCAATAATCTTATCCATGTCATATCGAAACTCGGGGATGACGGCGATTTGGGAGCCAGAGGCAATGGCGCTCATGAGGGCGAGGTAGCCGTGATTCCGTCCCATCACCTCGACTACGAAGCAGCGGTTGTGGGATGCGGCGGTGGCTTTGATCATATCGATAAGGTGAACGACGGTGTTCAGGCAGGAGTCGACCCCGATCGACATCTCTGTTCCCGAGAGGTCGTTATCGATCGAGCAGGGTAGACCCAAAACACGAAATCCAAGTTTGGACAAGGCGGCGGCTCCTGCGAGAGATCCGTCCCCCCCAAGAACGACCAGGGCCTGAATATTTTCTTTTTTTAGAATCTGGATGGCTTCGATCTGAGATTTCTCCTCTTTAAAGTGGAGGCATCGGCTGGTTGAAAGAATTGTTCCCGCGTCGCGAATTCGGCCACTGACCTCAATGACGCCCAAGGGCATGAACTCCTTGTCGAAAATGCCTTGGTATCCGTTCTGGATTCCAACCACCTCAATACCCAGATTGACCCCCGTACGCACGATGGAGCGTATAGCTGGGTTCATTCCAGGGGAGTCGCCTCCTGACGTGATTACGCCGATTCGCTTTAACATAAACAAAAGATATTGGGGAGATGGCCTAAAAAAGCCAGATTGGAATCGGTTTTCCAAAAGGGAGTGATTGGACTATATTGTAACGATGTCAACGATTGCGAAATCGGTCGAAGCGCCCAAGCTGATGAACCTTCGTGTTCGGGAGGTGAGGCCTCTGATCTCCCCTGCGCAGTTGCGGCGGGAAATTCCGCTTGGATCGATTTCGGAAAAGACAGTTCGGGAATCTCGTCAAGAGGTGGAGGCTGTGATGGAGGGAAAGGATACGCGTCCTTTGGTGATTTTAGGGCCATGTTCCATCCATGATCGAAAAGCGGCTTTGGAGTACGCAGGGCGAATTCATAAGATGAGAGAGGAGTTGGGGGATCGGCTTCTTCTTGTTATGCGGGTTTATTTTGAGAAACCTCGGACGACAGTTGGCTGGAAGGGCTTGATCAATGATCCTGGTTTGGATGGAACGTTGGATCTAGAGGGCGGATTAAAGGCGGGGCGTAGACTTTTGTCTGAGATCAACGAAATGGGAGTGCCTGCTGGGACCGAGTTCTTGGACCCTGTAGTCCCGCAATATTTGGCGGATCTGGTTACGTGGGCGGCCATTGGCGCGAGGACGACGGAGAGTCAGACGCATCGTGAAATGGCGAGCGGGCTATCGATGCCTGTCGGGTTTAAAAACGGAACGGATGGAAGCCTGCAAGTTGCAGTAGACGCAATGTTGTCGGCTCAAGCCCCCCATGCCTTTGTTGGAATCGATGCGGACGGAGCCACGAGTGTGATCCGAACGATTGGGAACCGATCGACCCACCTAGTTCTGCGCGGGGGGAGGGATAAGACCAATTACGACCCCTCCAGTTTGGAAGCGGCACGGGTGTCGCTCAAGAAGCATAAGTTGCCTGAAAGGTTGATGGTGGATTGTAGTCATGCAAATTCAGGAAAAGAGGCAACCAAGCAGGAGACGGCTTGGAAAAGTGTGGTCGAGCAGAAAAAAGGGGGCAGCCCTGGGATTTTAGGTTTGATGCTGGAGAGCCATTTGCGTGAGGGTCGACAGGATATTCCAGCGGAGGGGCCAAAAGGACTTCAGTACGGTATTTCGATTACGGATGCGTGTATGGGTTGGGAGCAAACTGAGACTCTCCTGCGCTGGGCCGCAAAGTAAGCAGGGATTGGCCGAAAAGGCTTTTGGGATTACTATCGGCGCTTGAAGAAAGAGCCAAAAATTGAGTCGGCGACGGTGCGGGCGCAGTACGCCCAGCATGTGGTTCCTTCGTATAAAAGATCGGCTACGGCACCGGTTTTGGTTCGGGGCAAGGGGTCGAGAGTCTGGGATGCAGATGAAAAAGAGTATTTAGACTTTGGAAGTGGTATTGCGGTGAACTGTTTGGGGCATGCGCACCCCAGGTTGGCGGAAGTTATGCGAAGGCAGGGGGAGGAGCTTGTGCATGTTTCCAATATATTTTTCCATCCGAAACAGGCGGAGTTGGCGACTGCTTTGGTCGAGAGGACGGGCCCAGGAAAGATGTTTTTTTGTAACAGTGGGGCTGAGGCGAATGAGGGAATGGTGAAAGCAGCGAGAAAAGCGGGCTCGGGGGAGGGGCGATATGAGGTGATTACCGCTTTGAACTCATTTCATGGGAGAACATTGGGGATGATTGCCGCGTCGGGTCAGGATAGGTTGCGGGAGGGATTTGGTCCCGTGATGCCCGGGTTTGTCTATGTACCCTTTAATGATCTGGCTGCTGTGGAAAAGGCGATCGGCCCTAAGACAGCAGCTGTGATGGTCGAGGGGATTCAGGGTGAGGGAGGGGTGATTCCTGCCACGGCGGATTATCTGCTTGGATTGAGGAAGTTGACGAAGGAGAAAGGGGTAAGTCTGATTATGGATTCCGTTCAGTGCGGGCACTATCGGACGGGTCGTTTCCAGAGCTACGAGTTGATCCTTGAGAAAGCGGGCAAGAGGGAAAAATTTTTGCCGGATGCGGTTTCGATGGCCAAGAGCTTGGGGGCAGGATTTCCCATCGGTGCGGTCTGGTTTGGTGAAAAACTCAAGGATGTGCTCGGACCCGGAAGTCATGCGACGACGTATGGGGGGACGGCTTTGGCCTGTGCGGTGGCGCTTGAAATTTTGAAAATTATCGAGGAGGAGAAGCTGGCAAAGAATATTGCAGCACGGGGAGAGGAGTTGAAGAGGGGGTTGGCCCAACTTTCGGGAAAAGGTTGGGTAGGCGAGGTTAGGGGATATGGAGGAATGGTGGGTGTGACGGTGAGGGGGAGGACGCATGGGGAGGTAGCGGAGGCTTTGGCCCAACAGGGGTTGCTCGTCGTGCCTGCAGGTTCAGATGTTCTTCGGTTCTTGGCTCCGTACAATGTAAGTGTGGCTGAGATTGAGGAAGCTGTTCGAAAGGTGGAGGCAACCCTATGAGACATCTTTTAAAATTGGCTGGAATGAGAGAGACGGAGGGCCGGGAGATTCTGCGACTTGCTGCGAAGGCAAAAAAAGCCAGGGGAAAGAAAAGTTCATCTAAAGGTCCTTTGGCCGGACAGATCTGGGCCCTGATCTTCACCAAAGCTTCGACGAGGACGCGGGTTTCATTTGAGGTTGCGATACGGGAGTTGGGCGGGGTGCCGAGCTTTCTGAGTGCGGCAGAAATTCAACTGGGGAGGGGGGAGTTGGTTCGGGATACGGCTAGGGTGATGGGCAGGATGGTGCATGGGGCGGTGATTCGGACCTTTGCTCAAGGGGATGTTGAGGAGTTTGCTGAGTTTGCGAAAATCCCAACGATCAACGCCCTCACAGACGACGAGCATCCTTGCCAAATTCTGAGCGATATTTTCACCATTGAGGAGAAGCGGGGATCGATACGGGGTAAGAAAGTTGCTTTCATCGGGGATGCGGCGTGCAACGTGCCTAGATCTTGGGCGGAAGCAGCGAACATTTTTGATTTCCAACTGATCTGCGGAGCTCCGAAAGAGTTTCGACCCCCTTCGGTTGGAAAACATGTGAGTTGGACCGAGGATCCGATAGAGGCGGCGAGAGGTGCGGATGTGCTGTACACGGATGTGTGGGTGTCCATGGGAAAGGAGTCGGAGTCGGCCGAGAGAGAGAGGATTTTTGCTCCGTATCAGATCGATCGAAAGTTGGTAGGGTTAGCGAAGAAAAATGCTTTGGTTTTACACTGCTTGCCCGCCTATCGGGGCAAAGAGATCAGTGCGGAAATTTTGGAGGAGCGGGCTGAGAATATATTTGATCAGGCAGAGAATCGCCTCCATACGCAGAAGGGAATTCTTGAGTGGATCGTCGCTAAAGCATTGAAAGGCAGTAAGTAGTGATTCAAGTGGTCTTGGCTCGACCCCTTGGTTGCCCGCTGTAAGTTAACTTAATGAGTCCTGTGACAGCAGCAACAACACCTCCCACCAAGAAGGTCAATTTACGTACTCCTGAGGTCATGGAGGCGGTGGCGGCGGAGGTTCAGAAGCATTATCGCAGCCTAGCGGTCGAATACGTGAGGGCGACGGGCCGGGCGTTGGAGGCTTCGGATATGACTGTGGTTTTGGCGAAGGCTTTCGGTTTTTGTTATGGGGTGGAGCGGGCGATCGATTTGGCGTACGCAGCAGCAAAAGTTTTTAAAGACAAAAGAATCTTTTTGTTGGGTGAAATTATTCATAATCCCGAGGTCAACGAACAGCTGAGAGAGATGAAGATTCAGTCCTTGAAGCGACACAAGGAGGGTTACGATCTGACCGGATTAACGGCAGAGGATGTGGTGATTGTGCCTGCATTTGGTGCAGAGGTGGGAACGATGGATGAGTTAAAAAGAATTGGATGTCAGACGGTGGATACAACCTGCGGAGACGTGATGAGTGTTTGGAAGCGAGTCCGTCAGTACAACAAAGAGAGAGTGACATCGATCATTCACGGTAAATCTTCCCACGAGGAGACGATGGCTACTAGCTCCCGTGCTTTAAGCACGGATGGGTTAGGGCACTATCTAGTCGTGTATAATCTGGAAGAGACCGATTACGTTTGTAACTACATCCGAAATGGAGGGGATAAAGCCGATTTTTTGAAAAAATTTGAAGGGGCTCACTCCCCTGGGTTTGATCCGGAGAAGCATTTGCAGGCGGTTGGGGTGGCGAATCAAACAACGATGATGCGTGGGGAGACGGAGGAAGTGCAAAGGCGAATCAAGAAGGCGATTGAGGATCGGTTCGGTGAAAAAAAGATGGGGGAACATTTTCGGTTCTTCGACACGATTTGTGGAGCGACGCAGGAAAGGCAAGACGCCTTGCGGGATTTGCTGGTCGAACCGCCCGACTTACTTCTGGTGGTCGGCGGTTACAATAGTAGTAACACCAGTCATTTAGCGGAAATGGGGGAGGCCAAGTTACCCACCTATTTTATCCGGAACTGCACCAAGATGATTTCAACGGACGAGATTGAACACTATGACCAGCATGCCCAAAAGGAGAAGAGAACGAAGGGGTGGTTGCCCAAAGGAAAAGTGAAGATTGGGGTTACTGCGGGTGCGTCATGTCCCAACAATGTAATCGAGGAGACCATTGCTAAGCTGTTTCAATTCCGCGGTGTAGATGTAAAGAGTTTGATTCCAGAAACAACGACTTAATTAGTTGGTCAGTGAGGTGGCAAGTTTGCCAACCAATCCACCGAAGTTTCCATTCGTGAAAACGGCGACTACATCGCCAGATTTTAGGCGGGGGAGAAGGTCTTTTAGGATTTCATCCGGACCGGGTAGGTAGAAGGATTCGCGGCCTGCTTTCCGAATGTCGTCAGATATCTTTTTTGGGTCCAATCTCATCTGGGGGTCGATCTGATCCTTGCGGGCAATTTCTGTGATATAGACCCCGTCTGCTGCTGAGAGAGATTGAGCTAACTCGTTCTGAAAAATTCCTCGGCGGGTGGTGTTAGAGCGGGGTTCAAAGAGAGCCCATAAGCGACGCCCTGGGTATTTCGCTCGCAGGGCGGCGATCGATTCCCTCAGGGCGGAGGGGTGGTGACCGAAATCGTCCACGACTGTGATGCCTTTTGCCTCGGCTCGAACCTCAAGGCGACGACGAACGCCCCGGAAGGTCGGCAAAATAGAAGCTAATTGATCGAGCGAAAGTCCGAGCGTGTGGGCAGCACAAATAGCCATGGAGGCATTGTGGACGTTGTGACGTCCTGAGAGGTTAAGCTGAAATTCGTGACCGTGGAGTTTGAAGTGACTGCCCGAGGAGTCCTCTTTAAGAATATGAAAACGTGCAGCCGCCTCTGGGCCAGAACCAACTTCGAGAATTTCGCAAGGAGCGTCCTTGGCTACCGCGAGGGCGTTTGGGTCGTCGGCATTGATGAGGGCTAAACCGTTTTGCGGGACTTGTTGGAGGAGCTGGCGAAAGGATTTCTGAATGGCGACAAGGTCGGCGTAGATGTCGGCGTGGTCGAATTCCACATTATTGAGAATGACCAATTCGGGAAGGTACTGGAGAAACTTACTTCGTTTATCGGCAAAGGATGTGTCGTACTCATCCCCCTCCAACACCCAGAAGGGGCCTGTTCCGTGGTGGCATCCTGCAGGCAGGTCGAGGGGAACTCCTCCGATAAACCAGCTCGGGTGAAGGCCCGCTTTTTCGAGCAGAAAGGCCAGCATTGTCGAAGTGGTTGTTTTTCCATGTGTGCCTGAGACCACAAGATTCCGGGTTTTATAAAGAAACCAACCGCGGAGAAGTTCGGGGAGTGAGACAAAGGGAATACGATGGTTGAGTACGGCTTCCAACTCGGGATTCCCGCGGGAGAGGGCGTTGCCCACAATGGCGAGGTCGGGCTTGGGGGAGAGGTTTTTTTCTGCATAACCTTCATGAAAGATGACTCCTTGATCACGAAGGAAGTCGGACATTGGGGGATACACAGCTTGGTCGGAACCTGTGATTTGGAGCCCCAACTTTTTAAACATAGCTGCGACGGTGCCCATACCCGTTCCTGCAATGCCGAGGAAGTGTAGGTGTTTAAGGTGAGCACGATCCAACATAGGTACCACTACTCGGATGGCGCAGAGAAAGTGGGGAGTCGAGAGAAAACCCTAAAATCGCAAGATCAGATCGGCCCCCTCAGCGGCTTTTTCGACATCTCCATTAGGAAGGTAAGTAACCGGCGGGGTTGTGGGTAGGGGAGTTCCTGATGGAACGAGGATTTGGGTTTGGGCGGAGATAAGGGATTCCCACGTTCCTACAGGACCACCCAGTTCGGGTTGGAGAAGGGCGAGGGCGGTTGCAGAGAGGATGAGATCAATCCGGACTCTACCTGTGGCTGTCAATCCAGCGGCTACACGAAGGGCTTCTTCTGCAAGACGACGTTTTCCCCCAGGGCCTGTTTGGCAAAGAATGGCGACTCTTTTCATGAGGGATTGTAGGATCGAAGAGAGGCACATCGTTCGATCAACTCTGCGAGGAGACCAGGGCCACCGAGGACAATTTCTGTATTCGATTTAGGAGCAAAGGATTCTACGGCACGGGGACACGCAAAGAGGCGAAGCCCTTGAGTCACGAGTTTTGGGAGGCGTGGATCAAGCAGAGCGGATGCTCCCTCGTGGAGAAGGTAAACGGAAACAGGTTTCTTTGAAACCAACTCCTCCTGAATAGACTTCCAGAATGCGTTACTGGAGGGAGTACGAGGGGGCGCAGCTAGGAGATGCAGAACACTCAAGCCTGACCTCGCCGCGGATTTCGCCCGCGAATTAAACCAGTCCGGCGCGTTTCAGGGTCGAGTAGGCGCCGTTCTTATCGATCGTCTTCATCGCACGGGCGGTGAGTTTCACGGTGATATGGCGCCCAAGCTCGGTGACGTAAATGCGTTTGGTCCGCAAATTTGGACGAAAACGGCGCGCGGTATTGGCGGTAACGTGTGTTCCGATACCTCCCGACTTTTTCGACTTACCGCTTCGGATAATTTTCCTGCCCAACGAAGGCACGGCACCTGTGATTTGGCAACGGCGGCTCATTTGAGGAGGAGGACGTTACGAGCCCTCTTGATTGCGGTATTGAGTTCGCGGTGGAGGTACGCAGGCATTCCTGTCACCTTACGGGGCAGGATTTTTCCTGTTTCCGTGATAAACTTGCGTAGAAGTTCCACATTTCGGAAATCGATGGCTTGTCCGTTGATGTCGATCCTGCGACGAGGCGCGGATCGATTCATTCGACGTGGGCGACGGGCTTTTTTGACGATCATACGTATTACTCCTTAGACTTTACTTTCTCTTCTTCGTCGGACTCTTCTCCACTCTCTTCATCAGAGGTTTCGTTTGAGTCCATCAAAGGTTGGGCAGGTTCCCAACGATTTTTACCTTTGTTTTCCTGCTCGAAGCGAGTTTGGCATTCTACGGTGAAGCGGGCAAAGGGAATCGCCTCTAGCCGGGCCACAGGAATGGGTTGGCCTGACATTTCGCATACTCCATAGACGTGGGCTTGAATCCGTTTGAGTGCAGATTCGATCTCATAAAGAGCATCCTGTTCTTGGCTAAGGAGGCTGAGGGCAAAATCTTTTTCATAAGCGTCACTGCCTGCATCAGCTTGGTGCATTCCAAAGGCTGACCCACCCCCTTCACCTCGCTCGCGAAGGCTGTCTTTGGTTACCCCCTGCATCTGGTCCACAATATGGTCTCGCAGCTCGGTTAGTTTGACCTTTTGCCGTTCGAGAAAAGCGGGCGAAAATTTAGGTGGTTTGGCAGGTTTGGTATTTTCCTCGAAAGGACGGAGCATTTTTGCAGGTGTTTTAATAGGGAAAGGGGGGCCAGAGGGCTTCTTGGGGGCAACGACCTTTGTTGGCGTAGATTTCTTCCTTTTTGAGGAGGAACGCGCGGCAACCTTCTTTTTCTTTGAGCTCTTATTGGAGCCCTTTTTGGATTTTGACTTCTTCGCCATGAAATTTCAAACCTAGCTCAGCCCCAAGGGCTTGCCAATCGTAAAAGGGGGCTAATTTAGGGGGTTTCGAGGCTTAAGTAGGTGGGGTGGGAGAGGCCTTTTTCGTAGTTTTCCAGAAGATCCATGCCTTCAGTGGCTTTCATTTTGTCCTGTTTAATCGCTTCGTCCACCTGGCCTTTAATCATGCGGGAAAGTTGGTTGGGCTCGTACTGAACGTTTCCAAGGACGCGCCCAATGGAAAACCCTGGGATGGTTTCCTCAATGTAAAAGCCGTCTGGTTCATCTGGATCGAGATAGACGTGAGCTTCGTTTACAGACCCAAACAGATTATGAAGATCTCCCATCACATCTTGGTAGGCACCGAGAAGAAAAAAGCCGAGGAGGTACGGCTTCCCATTCAGATCGTGTAGGGGAAGGTTGCTCCTCGTGCCGTTGCCATCCACAAACTGATCAATCTTTCCATCCGAGTCACATGTGATATCGACCAAGCGACCTTGCTGTGTGGGTTCCTCATTGAGGCGATGAATGGGAACGATCGGGAAAAGTTGTTTGAGAGCCCAGTGATCGATCAGGGATTGAAAGACGCTGAAATTGCACAGGTATTGCCGACCTAGTTGCTCTTTGAGCTTGCGGATCTCCTCGGGTGGGGGTTTGCCGTTTTGATACAGGCCAGAAATTCTAGAAATGAGATGCCAGAAGGAGTCCTCGACACGAGCTTTTGTCGGAAGATCAAGAAGTCCCAGATCAAACCGAGCTGCAGCCTCCTCTTTGACCGTGAGTCCGTCGTGAAGAGATTCACGTCGATTTTTTCGTGTCAGGTTGACGACAAGATCGGAAAGTTGGCGAACAAACTCCGGATCCCCTTCCTTGGCTTCAACAAAAGGGCGGGGCGTTTTCTCAATTGTGCCAAATACCTCAACAAGGAGGACCGAGTGGTGGGCAACGGTGGCACGACCGCTTTCACTTACCAGAGTAGGGTGGGGCACTTTTTCTTGCCGGCAAACTTCGGCCACGGAGCGGACTACGTCCCTTGCGTATTCTGCAAGGGTGTAATTCATGGAACTTTCCGAATCGCTTCGGGAACCGTCATAGTCAATGGCCAAACCGCCCCCGACATCGAGGTAGGCGGGCTTAAGGCCGAGATGGTGAAGCTGTGCGTAAAAGCGTGTCGCCTCACGCACAGCCCTGCGGAGTGCAAGGATATCAGGAATTTGCGAGCCTACGTGGAAGTGGAGCATCTGCAGGGCCTCGGGGCATCCCTCTTTGCGCAGATACTCAATGGCTTCAAGTAGTTCACTGGTTGATAATCCGAATTTGGCATCATCTCCTCCGGAGAGAGCCCACTTTCCGACCCCGCGCGCGGAGAGGCGAACACGAACTCCAACCAGCAGATCGACCTGCATCGATCGGGCTGTTTCAACGGCGAGTCTAAGCTCTTCAGGTTTTTCGATCACAAGGATCACCTTTTTCCCTAATTTTCGTCCGAGAAGGGCGGTGCGAATGAATTCCGCATCTTTGTAGCCGTTACAGACGAGGAGACTCTCGGGGTTCCTGTGGTGGGCAAGGCCTGCAAAGAGCTCGGGCTTGCTACCCACTTCAAGGCCGAAGTGGAAGGGTTCACCTGCATCGAGGATCTCCTCCACAACCTCCCGCATTTGGTTCACTTTGATCGGGAACACCCCACGGTAGCTTCCTTTGTACCGGGCGGATTTAATGGCTTCGGCAAAGGCTTCATTGATGGCTCGGACGCGATGACGAAGAAGATCATGAAAACGGATGAGCAGGGGATAGTTCAGGCCACGCTCCCGCGCCCGAGTGGCCACTTTGACGAGATCAATTTCAGCGCCCTCAGAGTTGAGGGGTCGGACGGTCATATTTCCAGACGAGTTGACTCCAAAATATCCGCCGCCCCAGCGGGCAATTCCGTACGTGTTGAGGGCACGATCCGTGGACCAAGATTCAGAGTGTTCCGGCACAGGATGCTTTATATACGGCCAAAGCAGAAGAATGCAACGATTCCCGCTTCTTTTCAGTAACTTGCGACCGCGGAGGTAGTCGATAAGGTGAAGAAGTGACGGATGCAATCCACGTTCAGATTCTGGGTTTGATGCCTGCGGCAAACGGCATGGCTGTTTTTTTGGGAAACGAAAGCAAAACATTTAGCATCCACGTCGATCACGGAGTGGGCACATCGATTGCTCTTTTGCTGAAGGGAGAAAAGAGGGAGCGTCCGCTAACTCACGACCTAATCCATCTGATTCTGCAGGGTTTTTCAATCACCGTTGATCGGGTGATCATCAATGACCTGAGAAATGACACCTATTTTGCGAGGCTGACGTTGCGGCAGGTTGGGCCTGGGGGGACCTCGATCACGGAGATTGATGCAAGGCCAAGTGATTGTGTTGCGGTGGCGTTGGAAACGCAGAAACCCATTTTCGTAGCTAAAAGTGTTTGGGATAAAGTTTCCGACATGACTCCTTTTCTCCAGGAGCTAAAAAAGAAGTTTGAGAGTGGGGAAGGGATGGAAGAAGAAGGCGGAGAAGAGGGCGATGGAGGAGCGAAAGGGGAAAAACCAAGGGACGGCGGTAAAGGGCCAGGAAAAAAGGATTAATTCTTCTTAGGCTGGTCGTTGGGGGAAAACGAAGTCGGTAGGTTTGTGTCGGTCAGGGTCTTTAGAAAAGCGACGAGGGCTTTTTTGTCTGCAGAGGTCAGTCCGATGCCGTCGATAGGATGTTTGGCCAGATTCGGGTCAAGGGTGGGGCTCCTTTGTACTCCCGAGGAGTAGTGGTCGATGACCTCTTCCAAGGTTTTGAATCGGCCGTCGTGCATATAGGGCGCAGTTAAAGCCACATTACGGAGGGTTGGGGTTGAGAACTTGCCTTGGTCACTATCCCGTCCCGTGATTTTGGCACGGCCTGGGTCAGATGAGGAAACATCCAGACCATTGTTGTGGAACTGGGAATCCGTGAACAGTGCCCCCCCGTGGCAGTGAAAGCAGTCGGCCCCACGTTGTTCCATGCGAGGTTCAAATTCGGTCATAAACAGTTCGAATCCTCTTTGTTCTTCGGGATTCAGTTGGGTTAATCCCGCCATCGCTAAATCAAACTTGGAACGATAGCTCGTCAGGCTGAGAACAAACTGCTCCAGAGCGAGTGAAATTCTATCTGCATCGATCTTGGTTGAGCCAAAGGCTTTATTAAACAGAGGGGGATAGGTTGGATTTGACGATAACTTTTTAGCGACTCGTTCAAGGGATTCATCCATTTCATCGTGATCCTGAACGGGCAGAAGAACTTGTTGTCGAAGGGAGGTCGCACGCCCATCCCAGAAAAAATCTTTCTTCCAAGCCAGATTCCAAAGGGTCATGGAGTTGCGGGTGCTAGGATCCCCGTGAATTCCGATGCTGAAACGGCGGGGGTCCGAAAAGCCTTTTTCGGGATCGTGGCAGGCGAGGCAGGAGATGGAGTTATCTTTGGAGAAAGCGGGTTCTTGAAAGAGCTTTTCGCCAAGTGAAACTCGCTCTTCGATCAAGGGATTATCCATGGGCAGATCGGGCATCGGAAAGGTGGGGGCCATTTGGAAGCGGAATGGCGTGTATTTCTCTGGAAGTTCAATCGGTCGCCGATTTTTGGCTGCGGCGGGGGCAGGAACAGAGGAAAGGAATTTGCGGACTCGAAAGGAGCCTCGGAGATTGGCGCCGAGATTGTCGGCCAGAGGATCTTGTTCTCTCGAGTGTGTAGAGACACCGTCTCGAGTGATCGAAATAGGACGAGGGGAGTTAAAAAGTGAGCCAAGATCAAAATCCAAGTTAAGGGTGGCGTCGTGACGGAGGTCGAGAGGTGCTGTCAGGCTGATGGGAGTACGGCGGGGGTCTCGGGCGAAATGGTAGGAGTAGCCCGTAGTCTTATCGTTTCCTTTTCGGAAATAGCCTTCCAGGGCGAGGAAGATGTAGCCTCCCTGCCAGTTCCAGTGGAGGCCATTGAGGTTGGGGTTGAGGGGGTTATCGGCAGAAAATTTAGAAATATCGGCATGATTGGTTTTTTTGTCGGGGCCAAAATAAAAACGAATGGCCCGATAGGTGGCGGGGGGGATGTCGTGAAGGATAAATTGGAGTCGATGCCGTTCGGCATCACACCAGGCGTAATGATTGGGAAGTTCGATCCATCCACCGGCGTCTTTTTCCAGTGCAAATCCAGAAAGAAGAAAGCTGACTCGGGTAAATGAGAGGGTTTCCTTCTCTGAATTTTCGTAACGGAGAGAGTCTAAAATCAGGGGGGATCCCGTGAAAGTAGGCTGGATGACTGATTCTAGGTTTGTGGCATAGGCAAGTCGGACAAGGGAAAGAAAGATGCCAGCTAGGATCCTGAATGAATGTCGTGGGGAAATAAACTTCACGGCTTATCGTAATGAGCGGAACCCCGCTGGGTCACCTAATAATATCTGTCGGGCAGACGAGTTGATTTAGTAACCCACGCTGTCGTAGGCAGCTATTCCAGTGCGGGTTATCTTGTAGAACTTTCTTGGGGTTGTGCCGGTATTCACAGTATCGGTTTTTTCTCCGCTATTTCCAACCGGGGTCACGGTTCCTGAAAGAGGTGTCCATGTGGAACTGGAGAGGTCCGTGGAGGTAGATACTTGGTAAGTTCCGCCCTCTACTGCATTCCATTTGAGAGTTACGGTGCTTTCTGAAGCCGTCACGGGAATCGAGCTCCAGGTCTCGGTCGTCGAGGTTGCACCTTTGTAGTATTGAACAAGGTTTGATTCGGCGGTGGTGGTTGATGCTCCGCCTGTTGGACTCCCGTAATACCATCGACCCACATTGTAGGGGTACCAAGGGCTGCCTGAGGATGTGATCGTTGTGAAGTAGGCCCAAGTACCATTTGGAAATTCCGGAGTTTTACACCAGCGGGCGTTGTACTGGTTTAAGTCGAATAGAATGGTGTATCCATTGGCTGTGGAATTGCTCCCCTGAGTATATCCGTGATCTCCCAAGTAGTCGTAATCTTCGGAAAAGTGACCGAGTTCATATGTTGTTGAAACAGCTGGGCCACATTGATTAGGAGCAAGGGTAGTTTTATTTTGAGCCAATTGAGCCCATTTAGGAAGTGAGGCTCGCCCTGAGAGTGCTAAGTTATCAGTTCCATAGGCGCCATTACGAAGGACGTAGCCCGAAATCATTCGACGAACAGAGCTGGTCGTGTCCATCGGATCTGAATAACCGTAGGGTCCGTAGAGGGGTAAACCATCGTTGATCCAGCCAATGATAGGAGAGTGCTGGAATACGGTTGTGCTGGTGTTTTCCGAGTAATTCTTTGTGGATTCATCATATTGAATGTTGTCTCCAAGCAAATATCGAACCCCGATTGCTGTCACGTGGGCATGGTACTGGCCGCTGGGTTGGGGATGATTGAGTGCATTATCAAAGGAGATCTTTTCATTCGGCCAAGCATCTCGATTCCAAATTCCATCCCCTGGGCCAATACCTGCGATTGGGGATGCGTCCATAGACCTTGCATAGGAGTAAGAAAAACCATCGGCCGTGTTATAAATTGATACGCCATCCACCAGAAAACCGATTGAGCCCATGCCAGTGAGTGTTTTGCTTGTGGGAATAGTGGGGATGCGAGGAAAGCGATAAACTCCAGTCGCTGTTCCCTGATTTTTTGGGAGGTTGGGATTATTCCAAGGCCCCATCACGTACGGTGCCAAACCCGAATTTTTTATATAAACCCAGCTCGGTGAGTAGTTGATTTCATGAACTCCTGCATAGGTGGGTGAAGTTTGTCCCGTCCAGGTTGTGGTGGAAATTCCCGCAGCCCGGTTGGCGGTGCTTGTGTAAATTCGTGCGTACTTGGTTGATCCAGCAGTAAACCAAGAGGTGAGTTGGGGATCTGCGTGGACGAAATTGCTTAATAGCATTGTTGCTAAAAGGGCTAAAATTGAGGTCGAGGAAGTGGTAAAGCACCTCATTGTTAACAATCTAGAACACGAGTTTGGAAAACTCAATAGGTTGTATAACGAGTAAATATATTTAGAAATAGGCAAACTTTCACAAGTGAATGTGCCTCATTATTAGTTTGTTGGGCTGGATTTACCCAATGTATGGATCGATGTAATTTACGGGGCAGGAGGAGGAGGCTCAATTTCGGTCATGATCTGAAGGATTCGGTCGCCACGGCGTTGGGCTTCATCCACGTGAAAGTGCAGACGGGGGGTATATTTAATGTGCAAGGTCTTGTTTAACTCACCCTGCCACTCCTCTTTGAGCATATTGAGCGTGTGAATGACGTCTGCATCGGGTGAGGATCCATCCAAGTGAGTGACATAAATCTGTGCATGGCGCAGGTCGGCGCTGACCTCTACCCCCGTGATGGTAATGAGCTTTCCCTCTAGGGTTCTTTCGCGGCTGACTAAGCGAGCGAGAACTGAGCGAATGGATTCAGATACCCGAAATAGGCGACGACTAGGCATAGACTGACCCTAGCCCAATTTATTGAGGAAGAAAGTCGTTACAGAGTTTGGGGGACTTTTTCGAGTTGGTAACATTCAATGATGTCGCCCTCCTCGTATTCGTCGAAGTTGCCCAGACGAATTCCGCACTCCAGTCCTTGGCGCACTTCGGGAACGTCCTCTTGGAATCGCTTGAGGGTAACCACGGCGCCGTCGTAAATCGGCTGTTTTTTGCGGATCACGCGGGCACGACCGCTCTTGGTGATGCGGCCTGTTTGAACCTGCGAGCCTGCCACCATAAACTTGGAAAGTTCGAACACTTTTTTGACCAAGGCGGTGCCGAGCGGGCTCTCTCGCAATTCTGGATCCAGAAGGCCTGTCATGGCCTCTTTCACCTGATCCACAAGCTCGTAAATAATACTGAAAAGTTTGATCTGAATGCCTTCGCGTTTGGCGGCGTTGGCGGCGGAGTTATCCGTCTTGGTATTGAACCCGATCACTACTGCACCCGAGGCTTTGGCTAATAGAATATCTGATTCGGAAATGGGACCGATCGTTGATAACACAACATCCAAAGTGACCTTTTGGCTCTGAATTTTTCGTATGGCCTCAACAATGGCCTCTACGGAACCCTGCACGTCGCCTTTCAAGACGACTCTTAAGCACTTCTTCTGGCCATCCGCGATACTGGCAAAGAGGTTCTCAAGAGTGACGCCTGTGGGCGCTCCGGGTCCAGAGGCGAGTCGGGCCACGCGCTGGGCCTCTTGGCGCTCTTCAACAATCGATCGAGCCTCGCGTTCCGATCCGACTACGACCACTTCCTCGCCAGGGGAGGGGGCACCACTCAAACCAATGATTCGCGCGGGAACAGAGGGGCCAGCTGTTTTGATCGAGTTGCCGGCATCATCGAACAGCGCTTTCACCTTGCCTTGATGAGGTCCGCAAACAAAGGAGTCTCCGACTTTGAGAGATCCTTGCTGAACCAGGACTGTGGCCGTGGGGCCGCGACCTGTTTCGATCTGTGTTTCGATGACTCGGGCCCGAGCATGTCCCGTGGGATCAGCCCTCAGCTCTAAAACTTCCGACTGGAGAGCAATCATTTCGAGTAATTTTTCGATGCCTGTGCCTTTGGTGGCGGAGACTTCGCATACCACGGTTTGACCACCCCACTCCTCGGGGGCAAGGCCCAGCTCTTGAAGCTGGCCTTTCACCTTGTCGAGGTTCGCATTGGGAAGATCTACCTTATTGATTGCGACCATGATGGTGACCTTGGCGGCTTGGGCGTGGCGAAGGGCTTCTAGGGTCTGAGGTTTGATTCCGTCGTCTGCTGCAACCACAAGGACCACAATATCGGTTACGTTTGCGCCACGGGCACGCATCGCGGTAAAGGCCTCGTGACCGGGAGTGTCCAAGAAGGTGATCTTGTTATCTCCCCGAGCGACGGTGTAAGCACCGATGTGCTGGGTGATTCCGCCTGCTTCTCCCGCGGCAACTTTGGCCCGACGAATCGCATCAAGGAGTGAAGTTTTTCCGTGATCGACGTGACCCATGAATGTGACGATCGGTGGACGAGGCTTGAGGTTGGCGGAGGGAATCGGCTTGGGCTTAGGAGGTTCGACCACGGGGGCAACCTTGTGAACACCACCCCCTTCTTTCCTCTTTTCCGCGAGGAATACGAAGCCTCGTTTTTCACAAATCTTTTTTGCGACGGCTTCTTCAATGTTCTGGTTAAGAGTCGCGAAAACATTCATCTCCATGAGCTCATGGATGAGTTGGAAAGGTTTCAGGTTGAGACGGGTGGCTAGGTCGCGCACCTGGATCGGTGGCTTCATCTGAATGACTTTGGATTCGTCGATTTCGCCTGCAGGGGCCTCCTGGTCGACAGGAACGGCCGCGACGGGCGCAGGAATTTCTTTTACTGGTGCTGGTTTCTCGGCAATAGGGGCAGGAGGAGGGGTTGGGGTAGGAGCGGGTTCTGCTTTTGGAGTTTTGTCCTTTACGGGAGATTTTTTTGGAGCTTTGGCCGAAGGATCTTTCGGCGTTGCTGCTTTAACGGCGCGAGGTTTTTTTGGGGCGGCGGCTTCCCCCTCGGGTTTGGCCGTCTTTTTCGTGGACGAGGTGGCCATGCCGGGCGAGGGAGGTGGCTTCAGGTTTTGGCGGCTGTCAGGGCCGCCTGGGCCTTAGTGCGAATCTCCAGTGCTTTTTCCGGGGTGAGGTCGGGTACGGCTTCCGCAAGGTCGGACTCAGAGGCCTCTGCAATCGCTTCTGCCGTGCTGAAGCCGACGGATGCGATCTTTTGCGCGAGAGGTAGTTCGATTCCTAGGGTAGTTGCGAGGCCTTGTACGGCGGCTTCGAGTTTCTGCTCAAAGCCTTGTACTTCGGTCTTATCTTCCTCCACGTCGATATTCCAGCCGGTGAGGCGACTGGCGAGGCGTGCGTTATGGCCTTTCCTTCCGATCGCGAGGGAAAGATTTTCTGCATCGACCAAGGCTCGGATGCGGCGATTGGGTTCATCGATTTCAATTTTGCGTAGTTTTGCAGGTTTGAGGGCTTCGATGACCAGCTCGTGAATGTTCGGGGACCAGCGGAAGAGATCGACCTTCTCGTTGTTGAGTTCTCGAACGATATTTTTTACGCGGGAACCGCGGATTCCAACGCATGCACCAACGGGATCAACTTTTTCTACATCCGACCAGACAGCAATCTTGGTTCGGAAACCGGGTTCGCGGGCGAGGGATTTAATCTGGACGGTTCCGTCGTTCAACTCGTTGACCTCAAGAGAGAGGAGTCTGCGAACGAAGTCTGGGCTGGAGCGGGAGAGGATGATTTCGGGACCCCGTTGACCCGATTGGACTGCGAGGACGAGAGCGCGGATGCGTTCGCCAGGGGTGTACTCCTCCGTTGGAACTCTTTCGCGAGAGGGCATGATGCCTTCGAACTTACCGAGATCGATGACAACATCGGCACGTTCGAAGCGACGGACGGTTCCTGCGACGATATCGCCGACGCGGCCTTGGAACTCCTCTAGAATCATGGTTTTCTCGATCGAGCGGAGATTCTGGTTCATCGCCTGTTTAAAGACTTGGGCGGCGATACGGCCGAACTGGCCGGCGTCCAATTCCACTTCGACGAGTTCACCGACGTGAGCGGTGGGCTTGATCGAGCGGGCTTTGACGAGTGAAATTTCGTCCGGAAGAGGGCGAGCACGATCGCTGGCCTTCAGTTTTGCGAACATTTGGATTTTGCCAGACTTTTGGTCGAGGTTAACGCGGACCTCGGTCTCCAAAGGGTAGGTCTTGTGAGCGGCGGTAATCAGGGCATTCTCAATGACCGTGGCCATCACCTTGCGGCTTATGCCCTTCTCCTTTTCCATGTAATCGAGTACTGTGAGGAAGTCTTGTGTATTCATGTGCTTATATATTTTGTTGTTGGAGGACGGCTTGTGGCGAAAAAAAGGGTGGAAACCTTCGAGTTCCCACCCAACATCCGCCGCGAGACGACTCCTTTCAAATCGTATCAAAACCTATGAATCGGTCAATCCATGAAATGCCTAACCGTTGGGCGGGTGTAACCCTTTGATGAAAGGGAAGATTGGGCTGGTAGCAGGTAGGGGGATATACCCCTTAAAAGTGCTGGATGGGGCCAAGGCGCGAGGCGTGAGTTTGGTCGTGGCGGCATTTGAGGGCGAGACGGAGGCACGGGTAGCGGCACGGGGTCAACCCACGGAGTGGTTGAGGGTCGGGCAGTTAGGTAAATTGATCTCATTTTTTAAAAAAGCGGGGGTACAGGAGGCAATTTTTGCGGGTCAGATCACACCCAAACGACTTTTTGATTTGAGACCCGATTGGAAGGCGTTGTGGATTATGGCCCGATTGAGGGAGAGAAATGCGGTCACTCTTTTCGGGGCGGTGGTGGCGGAGTTGGCGAAGGCGGGCGTGAAAGTTTTACCTGCAACGACTTTTGTAGAGGATCATCTGGCGAGTCGTGGGATTTTAGCAGGACCCAATCCGCCAAACCATCTGTCGTCCGAGATTGCGTTTGGGTGGCCGTTGGCGAAGGCGGTGGCGAAGTTGAATATTGGGCAGACGGTAGTTGTGAAGAAGGGAACGGTGATGGCCGTGGAGGGGTTTGAGGGGACTGATGAGGCGTTGCGGCGGGGTGGAAAGCTGGGAGGAGGGCAAGCGGTTGCGATCAAGGTAACGGCACCTGGGCAGGATATGCGCTTTGATGTACCTGTGATTGGGCCGCGCACCCTGCAAGCAGCTGCAGAGGGAAAGTTGAGCGTGCTTGTCGTCGAATCGGGAAAGACACTGATTTTAGAAATGGAAGAGGTCCGGAAGCTTGCTCTGCGGCATAAAATTACTGTCTGGGGTGCCTCAGGAAAGGCGGGCTCATGAGCCAACGTGTGAAAGTGGGTGTAGCAGGAGTGGGCCACATGGGTAAGGAGCACGCACGGATTTATTCGGAGCTCCAAGAGGCGGAGTTGGTGGGAGTGCATGATTCCAACCCTGATACAGCGCGAAAAATTGCCGCTAAGTGCAAGACAAGGGCGTTTGGGTCGCTTGAGGAGATGGTGGATGCGGTCGACGCAGCGAGCATCGTGACACCTACAACCACGCACTTGGCGATTGCGGAGCCCTTTTTGAAAAGAGGAAAACATGTGTTGGTTGAGAAGCCGATCGCGATGAATACAGAGGAAGCACGCAAGTTGGTTGATCTGGCTGAAAAGCACGGGGCGAAATTGGCAGTTGGCCATGTGGAGCGATTTAATCCGGTGCTGGTGGCACTTGAGGATAGGTTGGGGCGACCTCGGTTTATTGAGGCGCATCGGCTCTCTCCTTATCCTGGCCGAAGTACGGATATTGGAGTTGTGATGGATCTGATGATTCACGATCTAGAGATTATTTTGCATTTGGTGAGGTCTCCAGTGACTTCGGTGGATGCCGTAGGGATACCCGTACTGAGCAAGGGGGAGGATATTGCAAATGCACGGATTCGTTTTGCAAACGGGTGTGTGGCGAACCTTACGACCAGTCGGATTAGCCCAGAAAAGCTACGCAAGATTCGGGTGTTTCAGGATGATGCGTATCTCTCTCTGGATTACATGAAGCAGGAGGGGGAAATCTACAAGCGTTTGGATGGGAAGATCACGAGGGACAAGATTCCTGTGATGAAAGGGGAACCGCTCAAGAATCAGTTAGCGGAGTTTGTCATGAATGTGCGTGAGAATACGGATCCGCGGGTGGCTGGGGCGCACGGGTTTGAGGCGCTGAAGTTGGCTTCCCAGATTTGCGGCCAAATCGGTTCTGTGCAGCCATGAGTGAGGCGAGAGAGGTAGAGTCCCGCGTTTATATTGTCGCGGGTGAGGCGAGCGGGGATCGGTTAGCGGCTGATCTACTGAGGGAGTTAAAGAAGGATAAGAAATTGCGGGCGTTTGGGGTTGGAGGGCCGATGTTGAAGGCGGCTGGGCAGGAACAGTTTCTGGATCTGGCAAAGCATGCGGTGGTGGGATTGACGGACGTGATTCGGAACCTTCCGAAGTTTCTAAAAATATTCAGGGATGTGAAGCATGACATAGCGGAGGTGAATCCAGATGTGGTTGTGCTGGTCGATTATCCTGGATTTAACCTGCGTCTTGCGAAGGCATTGCATGCGGAAAAGAACGGGCCGGCGATCGTGTACTATGTGAGTCCGCAGGTTTGGGCGTGGAAGGCAGGTCGGGCTAAATTCATGGAGAAGATTCTTGAGCGGTTGCTGGTGATATTTCCTTTTGAGGTGGATTGGTTTGCGCGGCACGCACCTTCGTTGCGAACGAAATGGGTGGGGCATCCGTTGGCGGATCGGTGGATTCAGCAGTCGCATGCGGAGCGGGATGAGGTTCCTTGTGTGGCTCTGTTACCCGGAAGTCGGGCGAAGGAGATTGTCAAGCATTGGCCGATTCTTTTGAAGACGGCACGGAGAATTGTGCAGGAGGAAAGAAGCGTGCGGTTCATCTCGATGGCCACGGACTATGAGATGAGACAGAGGCTTGAAGAGATCTGGGCCAAGTATCCGATGAGTGGCGTGAGTTTGGATATTATTACGGGGCAGTCGTTGACCCAGCTCACACGTTGTTCGATGGCGATTGTGGCTTCGGGAACGGCAACTCTGGAGTGTGCGATGGCGGGGTTGCCGATGCTGGTGATTTATAAGGCCTCGTGGCTGACGTACTGGGTGGGGCGAATGTTGGTCAAGTTACCTTATCTCTCTATGGTGAACGTCCTGGCTGGGGAGAAGGTGGTGCCTGAATTTTTGCAAGGGGCAGCGGAGCCTGAGCGATTAGGCAAAGCAGCGCTTCAAATTTTGAGAAATCCAAAAGGTGCGGAAGGCATGGCAAGTCGGATTCGGGATGTGGCGAAGAAGTTGGGCGGCCCTGGTGCAGCGGCGAGGGCTGCTTCGGAGGTGGAGGATGCTATCCGCCAGAGAAAATCTTTAGTGGTCGCGACGAAGAAGAGTCTCGGCGATGGCGAGAAGGGGAGCGGCGGAGGAGCCCAAGGGGCGTAAAGCGGAACGGGCGATGGCGGTGAGGCGATCGGCCTCTTTTTTGGCACCTGCAAGGCCAAGCAGGCGGGGGTAGGTGGCTTTTCCTGAAGATTGATCTTTCCCGATCGATTTACCCAATTTCGCCTTTGTGGAAGTGATATCCAAAATATCGTCAATGACTTGGAAGGCCAGGCCGAGGGCTTGGCCGAAACGTGTGAGGTGGCGAAGTTTTTCGGGATGGACACCTACCGACATGGCGCCGAGGCGAAGGGATGTGGTGATGAGGGCGCCTGTCTTGGCGCGGTGGATTTCGACCAATTTTTTGAGGGGGATTCGCTTTTTTTCCGAATCGAGATCGAGAACCTGTCCTGCGATCAGGCCGAGGCTACCGGAAGCGTGGGCGAGTTCGGTAACGAGATCGGCTGGGGAGTAGCGGCGATTGTGTTTGGTGCGAGCGACTGAGGCGAAGGCTTGGGTTAGAAGGCCGTCACCAGCGAGGACAGCGACAGCTTCTCCGTAAACGCGGTGGTTTGTGGGCCGACCTCGGCGGAAATTATCGTCGTCCATGCAAGGGAGATCGTCGTGAATGAGGGAGTAGGTGTGAATGCATTCGACGGCGCAAGCGGAGGGAATTGCAAGGGCCTCTTTTCCGCCAACGGCTCGAGCGGCGGCGAGGCAGAGGATCGGGCGAAGACGTTTGCCCCCTGCGAGAAGACTGTAGCGCATGGCACGGTGAATGAGGGGTGGGTTGGCCTTGGGGGAGATGAGTTGATCGAGGGCTTTTTCGACCAAGGGAAGGCGGGATTTCCAGAAGGTTTGCGGGTTCACCGAGGAGAGATATGACGAAGTTTAGGGTAAGAAGGCAAGCGTATCATTTTGCATGGTGTGTGTGCCGATTGAAGTTGGGCGGGAGGAGGCTGGAATGGTGCGTAGGGTTAGCGTAAGGTGCGGGAATGTCGTTTCAGGTGGATACAGGGGAAAAGTGGAAGATTGCTGATCGGGAGTTCCAATCCCGATTGCTTTTGGGGACGGGCAAGTTCTCCTCTACCACGGCAATGAGGTCGGCCTTGGAGGCGAGTGGGTCAGAGATTGTTACGGTCGCTTTACGGCGGGTGGATTTGACGGGGCGAAAGGATTTGCAAGCGGACATGTTGGAGGAGATTGATCAGGATAAGTATCTGGTTCTAGCGAATACGAGCGGGGCGATGAATGCTGAGGAGGCGGTACGATTAGCTCGGCTGGCGGTGGCGGCAGGGTTACCGAAGTGGATTAAATTGGAGATTCATCCCGACCCGCGTTATCTGTTGCCCGACCCGATTGAGACGTTGAAGGCAACGGAGATTTTGGTGAAGGAAGGATTTACGATTCTGCCCTATATTCAGGCCGATCCAGTTTTAGCGAAGAGGCTTGAAGAGGTGGGAGCGGCGACAGTGATGCCGTTGGGAGCCCCGATTGGTTCGAATCGCGGAGTCGAAACGCGGGCGATGATTGAAATCATTATCGAGCAGGCGTGTGTGCCGGTGATTGTGGATGCGGGCTTGGGGGCTCCTTCACATGCGGCGGAGGCTTTGGAGATGGGGGCGGACGCAGTTTTGGTCAACACGGCGATTGCGGTGGCGGAAGATCCTGCGGAGATGGCGCGGGCGTTTCGATTGGGAGTGGAGGCGGGCCGCAGGGGATATGAGGCGGGGTTGGGGGCAAGATCCCAGACGGCTTCAGCCACGAGCCCATTGACAGGTTTTCTGGACGAATGAGCGGAACACCTGGAGATCCGCTGGAGGGGTTGCCTTTCGCGAGATCGAGGGCGGTGGAGAGTTTTGAGGAGTGGATGTTTGGGTCCATCCGGCTTGAGGAGTTGGCGGAACGGGCGAGGTTGGAAACACGCAAGAATTTTGGAAAGACGATGCGATTGTTTGCCCCGTTGTATTTGTCGAATGAGTGCGTGAACAGCTGCAAGTATTGTGGATTTTCTAAGGAAAATCCGATTCGGAGAGTGACCTTAACACCGGACGAGGTGGAGGCGGAGGCCAAGCATCTGGCGGGGGTGGGATTTCGGAATCTGCTTTTGGTGAGCGGGGAGCATCCTAGGGAGGTGCCTGTTTCCTATTTGGCGGAGACAGTGCGTCGAACCGTGGGGCTTTTTCCATCCGTCGCAATTGAGGTGGCCCCACTGGAGGTTGCGGAGTATCGGGAGATTGTTGCGGCGGGGGCGGAGGGGTTGGTTTTGTATCAGGAAAGTTACGATCGGGCGGCGTATGCGGAGATGCATATATCGGGGCCAAAACGGAATTTTGATGAAAGGTTGGGGGGACCGGAGAGAGGGTATGAGGCAGGGTTTCGAAGGATTGGGTTGGGTGTGCTAGTGGGACTAGCCGATTGGAGGAGAGAGTTGGTGGCACTGGCGGCGCACGTTTCCCATTTGATGAAAGTGGGATGGAGGTCGCAAGTGACGTTAGCGTTGCCACGGTTGAGGCCGTCGGCGGGTGGCTTTCAGCCTCGGGTCGGAATGTCGGATCGGGATTTTGTAAGGGCGATCTGCGCATTCCGGGTGGCGTTTCCGCAGGCGGGGATTGTTTTGTCCACGAGAGAGCCGGCGAAGTTGCGGGATGGGTTAATGGAGTTGGGGGTAACGATGATGAGTGCGGGATCTGAAACGGAGCCAGGAGGTTACACGGGGGCGGGCAAGGCAAGGTTACATCGAACTGTGCGGGGTCGGGAGGTGGCGTTGGAGGCAAGTGAGTGGGAGAGAGCGGAGGCGACGGAGCAATTTGAGATTTCGGATGAGAGAAGTCCGGGCGAGTTGTGCGAGACGTTGCAGAAACGTGGGCTGGATCCTGTTTGGAAAGATTGGGATCGTGCGTTGGCGGGGTAGAAAGATGGCTGAGATGGTCATAATTTTCGCGAATGGGAAGGCACGTCAAGTGAGGTCGAGTCAGACTGTGTCGGAGATGATTCGAGATATGAAACTTGCCCCCTCCTCTGTTTTAGTTGAGCGGAACGGGGAGGCTCTTCTGAGGCATGAGTGGGCGGAGAGGAAGGTAGAGCATGGGGATCGGTTGGAGATTGTGCGAGTGGTCGCGGGGGGATGAGGGATGGCTGGAAATCAGGAGAATGAAATTGATCAGGCCCTGATTCTTCGAATGGGTCAGGGAGATGAGGAGGCTTTAAGAGATTTTATTGTGCGGTATCAGGACCGGGTGTACGGGACGGTGGCGAAGATGATCGGAAATACAGGACCGGATGTAGAGGATCTGGCCCAGCAAGTTTTTTTGCGGATATGGAAAGCCGCACCTAGGCATCGGGCCGAGGCGAAAATTTCAACCTGGGTGATGACGGTGACTAGAAATCTAGTGTTTACGTTTTGTACCTCGCGGGGGAGTCGGAGAGAGGTTTCGGATGTGGTTTTGGATCAGGATACGGAGGAAGTGAGGGAGAGGAGGGGGCCCATTACGGAGAGGAGTCCGAGAGAAGATTTATCGGGAAAGGAACTGGTACATGCGGTACAATTGGCCTGCGCGCACCTCCCTATGAAGCAGAGACTAGTAGTCCATTTAAGGCAACACGAGGAGTTGGAGTTTGCCGAGATTGGTGAAATACTCGGAATCAGTGAGCTCGGTGCTAAGTCATTGATGTTCAGGGCTCGAGAAAACTTAAAAATAAAACTATCTGAATTTTTTACCGAACCTAGTTAGAAGGAAGTCAGTTTAATCCTATATGAAAAGAGAGAGTCGAGGAGATGAGAGTGTAGAGGGGTTGGGTCCCGAGCTTGGAAAGCTGTGGGACTCGGCTCCTGTGCCGAAGGCGCCGCCGTGGTTTGCGGCGCGGACGTTGGCACGTATCCGTCGTGAGGAGAGCAGGGGTGGGGTTTGGTTTGGGCTTCCAAAGTGGGTTTTGATTGGGGTTGGGGCGGCGGTTTTGGCTATGGGGTGGTTGCGGTGGGATAGGGAGCCGGCGGTGGGGGATGCAGAGGTGTTTGCGGCGTTGGATGCGATGGTGGAGGAGGAGCGGGAGAATCGATGGTGGGCAGGGCTATGAGGAGATCGTTTCTTTACTTCGTGGTGGGGTTGGGTTTGTGGGGTGGAATGTTGGAGGCACAGGAGGAGCCGAAAAAGGGTCCGGATGGGTTAGGCAAGACCAGGCCACCGAGGGTTCCTGATGCTCCCTTTGTACCCAAGCGGGATATGGTGCAGAGGCAGAAGGATCAGTTTTGGGCGGGTCCAGAAGATGAGGGGCGATTTGTTCAGATTTTGACTTTGGCTTTGCTTCCCAGGGAGCAGTTGGACGAGAAGCTTCAGGCGTGGCCGATGTATCAAAAATTATCCCAAGAGCAGAGAGTGCGGTTAGTCGAGCGGATCGATGAATTTTGGGTAAAATCAACAAAGGAGGCTCTGGAGGTGGCCAAGGAGTTTCAGTTACAGGTGGGGCCAGAGAATGAGCAGGCCTTTGTGCGAGCCTACTGGACGGAAAAAATGGCAACAGAAAAGGCAATTCGGGAGCAGTTATCCCCACTCCGAAAAAAGCTGGAGGATGAGGCAAGACAGAGGTTGGAGAGAAACTTTAAAAGCAGTGTAAAGTAGTCTTGGTGAGGCGAAAATTGAGGGTATGAAGGCGGGTAGACTTTGACATCAAATTGTGACATTGGCGGACTTGCTCTGCCTTTTCCCCAACTTATTCACATATGAGCGTGAAAGACGTTCTAATCCTTACGGGTGGGCAAGAGGAGCACCACTATGTGGCGCGGGCGTTGCGGGATGTTTTGGAGGAGGAGTCTGGGGCAGAGTTACGGGTGGAGGTTCGGGAGGTAGGGCAGGGGGGGATCGAAGGGTGGTTGGGGTGGATTTCGGGGAAGCTGGGGAAGGGAAAGGCTAGAGGGGAGACATTGGGGAGATGGATACGGAGGGCGGGGATAGATGTGTTGGGAAGTTCAGGTTGGCCTCAGTTGCGCAGGTTGGTGGCGTTAACCTTGGAGGAAACGCGGCCTGAGGTGGTTGTTTTCTTTCATCCTGCCGTTGCGCTCGCTCTGCAGGAGAGAGTTCAAGATCGGTCTGAAGCAGGCTTTCAGCGTGTGGGAGTTGTTTTGGAAGCGGAGGAGTTACCTGGGTGGGATGGGGTGACGGCGGATCTTTTATGGGTTGCGGATGAGGGCTCGGCTAAAGAGTTGAGAGAAAACAATTCGAAAGCCAAGGAGGTAGTGGCAGGGGGATGGCCCGTGCGACCGACCTTTGAGCCGGTAGAAGAGGGGAAAAAGGGAATCGCGAAAAAGGGAGAGCCTTTTCGCGTTCTGTATTTGATTAATTCACGCCGGCGAAAAGCGATTCGCACTGTGGAGAAGATTCTGCAGCTGCCCGATGTCGAGGTGACTGCCGTGGTCGGAAAAGAAGAGGAGTTAAAGGGGGAATTGCGCAAAGCATTTTCTAAAAATGACGGGAAGTTGGAGATTCATGGCTGGGTGAAAAATTTGGCAGGGATGATCCGAGGGCATGATGTAGTGGTTACGAAGCCAGGCACGATCAGCGTGCGGGAAATTCTAGCCACGGGGCGCCCTGCCGTTTTAGTGGAGGGAGGAAGGAATGCAGAAAAGCGAAAAGGGATTTGCCATTTAATCACGAGGCTGGGGGGTGGTGCGCTGGCTGATTCGCCGAGCGAGATTGCATCGAGAATTCGGCAAGCATTAGAGGGTGGAGGCGTGGGATTGCGGGAGTGGGGTCGGAGGGCAAGGCAAGAGTCGATCCGAACGCTGGGAGCGACCGAGAGATTAGCGAGTCGCATTTCGCAAATGGCTCAAGCGGCGACGGATACAGAACGCCTGCCCGAACTCCGTTTGATGCATCATGGGCATCACGGAAAGAAGGGGTTGCGGATGGTCGATCTGCATACGCACACGATTTTTTCAGATGGCAGATTAACTTTGCGGGAGATTGTGGATTTTTACGGCCGGCGGGGTTTTGATGCCATGGCCGTGACGGATCATCTGGTGGATCGGAGAAGGTTGTTGGGGCGGTTAGCGAACTTATCGGGGTTAGTTTTAACTGTGGATGATCTTCCCGACTATTTTCGTGCATTGGCTGAGGAGAAAAATCGTGCCTGGACTAAGTATCGTATGATTTTATTTCCTGGGCTGGAGTTCAATCATGATGGTTTGACGGCTAAGGGTTCGGCACATCTTTTGGGGGTGGATCTTCGGGAGCCGATTGATCCTGCTTTGTCTCTCAAAGACATTTGCCTGGCGATTCGGGAGCAGGGCGGGCTGACTATTGCGGCTCACCCGCACCATATGAGTTCAGCTTGGGGCAAGGATACTCTTTATCTATGGGAGAGGCAGAATGAGTTTCGTCCTTTAATCGACGCTTGGGAAATAGGAAATAGGGATGATCTATTTAATCCGGTGGGTTTGAAGCGGCTTCCTTTAATTGCAGGAAGTGATTTTCATAAGCCGAAACATTTGACGAGCTGGAAGACCATGCTTTGGTGTGAAAAGGATCCTGAGGCGATCAAAGATTGTATCCGTAAAAACAAAGATGTTTCGATCACGTTGTATCGGGATCACCGTTTCGGTGGGGAGAGTGATGAGCGGGAGGAGAAGAAAGGATTCGCAGAGCGAAAAGGCTGAGAAGTTAGTAGAGAAGTTGGAGGCGGGTGATAAAGCCGAGTTCATTATTTTCAACAACTGTGTTTGGTGCGCCTCCGCCTGTGAAGGCATTATACTCCACCGTAACACCCAGGCGGATAATTCGATTGGGATACCAGTTAAGAGCCATTGAGGCTCCGTTCACTCCTGTAGCACTTGTGGTTTGAGAGATTCCCAGGCCGCCTTGATCTACGGGTCGGAACATGTTGGCGCCAGCTGCAAGACCATCGTATCGAAAGCTGATTTCCCACGCGCCGATCTCCCCACTCGAAAAATCTAAAGGGTGTTGGGGAACGACACCCCCCAAGGAAGCTGGTTCTCCCGTGATGACCCAATCAAGTTCAATATTCCAAGCGGTCGTCTGGTAGTTACTGAAACCTCCACCTGACGTATTAACGATTCCAGCCGTATTGACCCCCTGCTTTTCGGTGGTGAATTCGCTAATCAGGGAGAGCGGACCATATCGATAGTAAAGCTGTGGGCTGATTCTCCAGACCTCACCTTGAACGGTTAGCCCAGTGGGGAAGGTAAGAAAGGTGTTTCCGCCATCCGTGCTGTAGTTTTGAAAAAGGTTAGAGGTTAAGACGCCATTGTTTTGTGATTGCCACCCAATATTGCCGCCAACACCGAAGTGTAAGCCCTCCAGCTCTTCGGGAGCTTCCGATTCGTCACGAAAGGGTTGGTAGAAGAGGCGAAAGTACCCCACGGGTCCAGTGCCGTAATCCAGCCCACTTTGGACTGTATCGTTTCTAGCCCCGGCACCGACCATAGCAGCCCAAGAAAGTTTTTCTGAAAAGAGTAGGCCGTGGACCATCACACCTAGATCTCGGTTTGGAATCAGATTGGAGGTAAGGGATCGTTCGGAAAAAGGAATAAAGGCGGCGGGGGTAAGCATTTCGATGCCCAGTGGGACGGTAAACTTTCCTGCCTGAACCTGAATTTCATCAATGGTGTCATAATTAATATAGGCATCTGCAATGGTCGTTTGGTAAGCTTGGGCGTTGGGCGAGGAGAGCGCAAACTCGGGAGCAAATCGGTACTCCCAATCATCATAAAAGTAACCAGCAACGTAGGGTCGGGCTCGCCGAATGAGGAACTTTGACATATCGGATGTTCCAGGATCGACGAATTCGCGGTCATCCAGTTGAAGTAAGCCTCCGAGCCGAATCAGATGATGATTGTCCTCAGATCGAAAAATGAGGCCGTTTTCAGACACATCAACCATAGGAAGGTTCATTTGTTCTTGCTGTTCGGACTTAGGGGCAAATTCGGTGGTTCCCTCGATCTGCTCCTCCATGGAAGTTTGCTCCCTCACTTGTGGGCTGAGAAAGGGGGTGTACCCGATGGGATGGGGGTTGAGAGGTGGCGCTGCTGTTTTCTTTATTCCTTGGTCATCGGCGGGAGGGCGTAAGCGAGCGGTAGAGGAGTCGGCATTTTGTTGGCTTTTCAGTTTCTTCACCTCGTCCATCAGCGACTGCATCTGAGCTTTAAGATCAGCAATCGTTTTCGCGGTTTCATCGTCCATGGCATGGAGGGGAAGGGCGGACGTAAGAAGGAGAAGTGCTGCAGATACACCCCATCGGAGTGATTTTGGAAAACCCACGATCATGGGGTAAGAATCGGGCAGAATCTTGGAGGCCCCAAGACGTCAGGATGTCATAGGAAAATGAGTTGAGAACAAGAGGGAATAAAGTGGGCCTGAGAGGACTTGAACCTCCATGGGTTACCCCAACAGATCCTAAGTCTGTCGCGTCTGCCAGTTTCGCCACAGGCCCGTTTTAAGATCCTACTAAAGAAGCAGGGGAAAACGAGAGGAAGAAATATTTAATTATAGCCTTGAAATATGTCAAATATGTGGCAATTTATGGATTCTATAAGTAGTTAATGAACATATAATTATATGCCTAATGGACTAAAATATAAAAAGGGATTTACCTTGCGACACCACTTTGACGAGAAGTGGGATCGCCTTGATTACTCCTTTAAATTAAAAATTCAGGCCTTTTTTTTCATCTTCATTATTGGGGCCAGTGTTCTGGGGTTGGTGTGGGCGAATCAAAAAGATGAGAAGGCCCAGCTAATAAAAGACGGGGCCTTCAGGAGTGAGGCAACACAGAAACAGACCTTGCAGGGGGCGAGTGGAAACGTTTCACAACCGTCTTTGCGTCATTCAGAGGATTAAAGTTTCCATTAACAAAATTTAGCCGAACCCATTTCGCTTTTCGGCAGTTGAATCCTTGTATGAGGATTTGGATGCCATTCGTGGCTTGGCTCCTAGCTCTTGGGGCGCTTCATGCGGATTTGTGTCTTCCCCCACCTGTTTGGAGGATTCCCGAAATATCCTCCCCCCAAGAGGAAACTTATCCTGTTTCTATTCCAAGACGTTGGGTGAGTTGGAACCTGTGTTGGTTTCCGGGGCAAAACCCTATGGCGAGCGAAACTACGAAAAAGAGTCATGAAAATGAGGTTCAAATGTGGATCGAGCGACTTAACCCGAGTGTTGGGATTTTTCAGGAGGTACTGAGCGCTGAAGCGATGAAAAGATGTGCCCCTCAACTTCCATGGCAGGCTGTTACACGGTTTGCACGAGCAGATGATGAGGGTGCAGGGCTCCCACCTCAGAATCTGGCTATCTGCAGCCGAATCCCCTGGGGTGATGCATGGGAGGTTGACTTTGATTTACTTCCCATGACTCCAGATCGACCTGTTCGTGGGTTTTTAGGGGTGGAGTGGAGAAATAAAAAAGGAGAGCGTTGGACGGTTTATGCGGTTCACTTAAAAAGCAATCGTGGTGGAAGAGAGGCATCCTCAAAAAGGAGAGAGAGGGCGATCGAGTATTTGCGGATGGATTGGAGAAAGCGGGGGCTGAATCCGGATCATGATGCTATTCTTATAGCAGGTGATTTTAACTGCTCATTGAAGAATCCTGCGTTCAAAAAAGAGAAAACAATTCGTGGGCTTCTGGCTGAAGGCTGGGAATCGGTGGCACAGGAGTTGCCATGGCCGAAGGGTGCAACGGTACGACCTGATGAAGAGAGGGGGTATCCGTCTGCCGACTTTGATCATATTTTACTTTCACCAGGATGGAAAAAGAGGTTGGGAACGAATCAGATTGTGTCAGGTGTTGATCAAGGTGCAAATGTCCCGAGTGATCACTGGCCCGTTTGGATGAAATGGTAGGAAGCTATGCGGACGCGGGTCTACGGAACGACCTCGACAGGGACTCCCGGTCGAACCGCACGAACAAGTTTTGAAGCGTTCCAGTTCGCAAGGCGAAAACAGCCGTGGGAACCTGTCCGAGATATATCTTCAGGTTCAGGTGTGCCATGAATGCCGTACCCTTGAAGGGAAAGTCCGATCCAAGCTGTCCCGACGGGATTGTTGGGCCCTGGAGGAAGGACCAACTTATTAGTGATGCCCTCCTGCTGTGCAACAACGGTCAGGACTTTGGGATCGAAGGTGTAGTTAGGGTTGGGGGCGATATTGGCTACAGTCAGGGGCAAGTTGGGAACTTTGGTTTTATCGGCCGCAATTGAGCAAGGAAAACAGGCAACGACCTTATTATTTGTATCAAAGGCCAGTAGTGTCGTTTCGGAAATCATAATGACGATTCGTGATACGGGTGGGAGTTTTCGTGTCCCTTCCAAATTCGGAAGGGTGAGTTGGGTTCCGACAACGAGGTTTGTGACGGTCGAGTTAAGCTCTTTAAGGAAGGATGGGGTGGAGTGTGTGTTTTCCGCGAGCATTTCCCAAGGGTCATTGAAGTCGAGGATGGGTACTTTGCTCATGGCTAAAAACCCTTTGGGTTTAGGGATCACATGTCGGAGGTCCTCCTCTGTCACCGTGTAATCTGAATAAGCGTCTCCCGGTTTTCCTAGGTTGATCCGAGTTTCAATATCGATTTCGCCTGTGGTGGCGAGGGCGCGATGAATCTGGAATTGGGTAATCGCCCGGCGACTTCTTTTGGCAAAATGCCCGTCAATCGTTCCGCATGAGAAGTTGAGGCGATCGAGGAGAGTCTGCCAGCCCGCCATCTCAATCGTATCGCGAGGTTTGTCAGTTGCGATGGGTTCTGCTCGGCGAACCTCTTTGCCCATCGGGGGCGGAGGGGGGCCTTCGATTTGGGGGGGTGGGGTAGGTTGGGAGGAGACCGATGGGGTTACGGGTGCTGGGGCTTCACTTTTTTTTTATCCACTTCGGGAGCCGTGAAGACCTCTGCATCAGGATACTTTTTCGCAAGATCCTCAGCCCGCTGGGCTGGAGCTTTTGGAGTGGGTTCGGGAAGTCGAAGGAGACCACGATCCCGCAAATAGAGAGCGATGCCAATCAACACGAGTGCACCCGCCACACATCCGACAAAAAGATTTCCCGAACTGGAGCGACGAGCCATGAAAATTAGTATACGTCCTTCAGATAACGCTTCTCTGTTTTTGCGAAGGTAACAGAGATCCACTCGTCAGCCTGTTCAGGGGTTTTTCCACCATGTTGGGACACGATCTGAAGTAATGCCGCATGGACATCCTTGGCCATTCTTTTGGCGTCGCCACAAACGTAAAAGTAGGCGCCGCTCTCAAGCCACTTCCAGAGTTCCGCTCCCTCTTGCTCCATTCTGTGTTGAACGTAAATCTTTTCAGACTGATCTCGAGAGAAGGCCGTCGATAGCTTGTGTAGATGCCCAGCTTTTTGGGCTGCGGAGAATTCGTCGCCGTAAAGGAAGTCGCTCTTGGCATGTTGATCGCCAAAAAAGAGCCAGTTCCGCCCCGTGTGTCCGTGTTGAGCGCGGTGCTGGAGAAAGGCACGGAACGGGGCGATTCCTGTTCCAGGTCCGACCATGATGATATCCTTGTCGGCCGGAGGAAGGTGAAAGTGGCGTGTGGGCTGAACATAGACCGGCACCTTGGCTTGATCGGGTAAGTCCGCAAGGTATCCGGACGCGAGACCCTTTTTATTTCTTCCGTGCGAAGTGTACTGGACGAGAGCGACGGTTAGGTGGACCTCGCCCCGACGGTGATCGGGTGAAGAGGCGATGGAATAGAGACGAGGTGCAATTTTGTTAAGGAGGCCAGGAATTTCAGAAGGCTCTAAATGAACCCCTGGGGCGTCGTGAAGAACGTCGACCACATCTCGATCGAAAACATACTCATCGAGCTTTTTTTCATCTGCACAGATCGCTTGCAATTTATCACGTGAGGGGCCTGAGGCTTTTTCCGCCACGGCTTTCACAAACTTTTTTCCGACACGATTGAGGATGGCGGAGGTGGCGAGGATCTCATGCAGGCTGGCGTCTTCATGAAGTCCCAGTTTTTTAGTGAACTCACGAACCAAGGATTCAGGATTTCGTGGGACAACTCCAAGGGAGTCGCCACAAACGTACGTTGGGCCGTCCGAGCCGAGTTCGATTACGATGTGTCGGGTGTCTTTGCTGGAACCGTGTTGGTTCAGTCGGCGGTTCTCGCGCAACTTCGAGGAGAAAGGATTATTTCTATTGAAAGTTGGCGCGGAGGTAGGAGCGGGGGTCGCAGACATGGTTAATTATCGTTTCCGATGGAACCTGTGGGGCAAATATCCAGGGCACGTTGGGCGGCGTCTAGCTCGTCCGCAGATTCGGGTTGCTTAAAGAAATAGACGTAGGTTTGGTCCTCATTGTATTTCAAAAGTTTCGGGGCTTCTTCGAGGCATACGTGGCACGGAGTACAGCTATCGTCGACGTACCATTTGCCGGGGACGTTCTCTTTTAATATGCGGGTCTTGTCAGCCATAGATTTACGAAAATACACACGTCGGGGAGTGGGGCAACTCTGGAACGGGGTTAGGGAAAAGAAAGTGTGCCCGGGGCGGGGGTCGAACCCGCACGGGGATTTCTCCCCAAGGGATTTTAAGTCCCTTGTGTCTGCCATTCCACCACCCGGGCAGGAGGACACTCTACGATGAGGAGGGGGGTGGGGGCGAGAAAAGGCGGGTAGGGATAATTTACTTTTTCGGAAGTAGGTGAGGCAGGCCTTGCGAGAGTGAAAATTTGGGAGACCAACCTGTGGCACTGATCCGCTGAATGGATGCAGAGGAGAAGCGGACGTCGGCGGGGCGGGCAGCGGTGTGAGTGATCGGGGAAGAGGAACGGGTTATTGTCAGGATGGCTTGGGCAAGTTGGAGAATAGATGTGGAATGGCCTGATGCGACGTTGAAGACTCCCAGAAGTTCGGGATGAAAGGCGACGTGGGTGAGGGCTGAGGTGACATCGTCGACAAAAACGAAGTCCCGAGTTTGCAGACCATCTCCGTGAAGAGTGAGAGGAGTTCCTGCAAGGGCGGCCTCAAAAAACCGGGGAACGGCGGCTGCGTAGGGGCCCCGTGGGTCTTGGTTCGGACCGTAGACATTAAAGAAACGGAGAGAAACTGCTGAGAGCGAGGCGGATGAGCAGAGTTTTTCGCCTGCAAGTTTCGACTCGGCGTAGGGGCTGGCTGGGGCAGGAGGCAGGGTTTCAACTTTCGGCATGGTGGGTTCGTTCCCGTAGATAGCGCAGGAACTGGCTAGGATGAAACGTTGGGCACCTGCGATTGCAGCGGCTTCAAGAAGTTGGCGAGTGCCGTCGATATTAATCCGCTGGCATTCCGATGGGTTTTTCACGGATTCAGGAACGCTAACCATAGCTGCGAGATGGAAGACATGGGTTACGCCGACTAGGGATTGGGCGAGAAGGTGTGAATCTAGGATTGAGCCTTCGATCCAGTCGTACTTTAGATCGGCCAGGTTTTTGCGGTTTCCAGAGCTCAGATTATCCAGAACAGTGACTGGGCCGTGGTGCAGGAGACGGCGGACAAGATGGCTTCCGATAAAGCCGGCCCCTCCTGTGACAAGGAATCTCATAAACTATAACTTTGCCCGATGGGGTGCTTTTGAAAAGATCAGTAAAATTGGTTTGAGCCACACTAACTGTTCTGGGAGATTAGACCCATGAGGTCTCTCCTTCTTGTCTTTAGTTTCGCATTTTCCTTAGGTTTGAGTGCATGCGGAAAGAAGGAAAGCCGATCTGAGGAGGTTTCTGCGCCTAAACCAAAGGTTGAGGAGGCGTTGCCAACAGACGGAGAGGAGCGGTACCGCGCAACCTATGTGAAGGCTGCCCAAGCTTTTTCACGTAATGATTTAGACGGAGCCTTGGCAGCTTTGGAGTTGTCGGACCAAGCCAAACCGAATCAAGCCAGCAATGCCAATCTGCGTGGAGCTATTTTCACCAGAAAGCGGGATTGGGCAAAGGCAGAGGAGGCGTTCCGGCTCGCCCTTAAATTGCAACCCGATCTTCCGATGGCTCAGTTTAATTTAGGAGAGGTTCTGTTTCTCAATAATAAATATCCGGAGGCGCGTGAGAAGTTTCAGGTTTTCATTAATAGCCAACCCAACAATGACCTTGGGCTTTATAAAATTTATCTTTGCGATCTATTGGGAGGAAACACATCGAAAGCGAATAGTTTTCTCGATTCACTGAAGCCCAGTCCCAATAGCCCGATTTACTATTTCTCTAAAGCGGCTGAAGCTTTTCACAGGAATGATAAGGTCGCAGCGACTGAGTTCGTCACCTCTGCCTATCGGATTTATCCGCCGGATGCGAATTCAACTTTCGCTGATTCACTCGTTGAAAAAGGATACTTAACGGGGGAGCAGGTGACTGCTCCTCAAGCGGAAGACACGAAACCCAAGACGGAGGAGTTGAAAACACTTCTTCCCCCTGTTGATAAGGTGGACAAGAAGCCTAAGTCCTAGTTTTTGTCTGTTTGGTTTCTCTTGGTAATTTGAAGCTTGCCCCAAAGGGCGTGTTCGCGAACTAAAGGATCTTTGTCTTGGGTTGCCTTTTCCAAGGCGGGAAGGTCATCTGTCGTTCCGATGTTTCCAAGTACAACACAGATATTTCTTAGCCACCTTCCTCGTTTGAGCCGAAAAATGGGTGTGCCACGAAATTCTTTTCGGAAGCGGGTCTCATCCCATTTAAGCATTTCTGGAAGATCAGATCGGGGAATGGGAGATAGGCTGAGTTCACGTGATTGTTGGGCGTGGCGGTTCCAAGGACAGGCATCCAGGCACTCGTCACAGCCAAAAAGTCTGTCCCCAACGAAAGGCCTAAACTCTTCAGGGATCGAGCCAGGGTGTTCTATGGTGAGGTACGCGAGACAGCGCCGAGCGTCCAGAACGTAGGGCTGAGGAAAGGCTTGCGTGGGACAGGCATCGAGGCAACGCGTGCAAGTGCCGCAGTGGTCACTCGAGGGTGAGTCAGGCGTAAATATGAGATCGGTGAGTATGCAACCAAGCATTAACCAAGGCCCGTGTAGTGAGTGAATGAGTAGGGTATTTTTTCCCTGCCAACCGAGTCCTGCCATAGCTGCTAGGGGTTTTTCCATGAGGGGAGAGGAGTCGACACATATCCGGTAATGCGCACCCCATATGGCCAAGGTGTTTTGCGCTAATCTCTCTAACTTATCTCTAAGGATGTCATGGTAATCGAGACCTTGGGCGTATGCGGCGATTCTGCCTCGCCTAGAAGGGGTAGAGGTTTGGTGGCTCGTGACACCTGCGACGATGATTGTTTTCGCAAGTGGATCGTATTGGCGGGGATCACTTCGAATTTCGGGTCGCCGTGCCATCCAACCCATTTCGCCTTGATAAGAAAGCTTGAGCCAATCCTTGAGGTGGTCGGCGCCTTGCGGAGCTTGGGCCTCTACGATGCCGATGGCATCGAAACCAAGAGTTCGGGCTGCTTCTTTAAGTTCTTTAGATCTGTCCATGAATTATGACGAGGCAAGTGACAGGAGGATTCTTTGGCAAATCTGCTCTGGCGTATCTGATTCGATGGTGATCGTAATTTCACTTTCCTCGTACCATTTCTTTCTCTCCGAAAGCTGGCGCAAAAGATTAGGCTCCAGTTGATCTGCGGGCAGGAGGGGACGGTCGGTGAATTTGGATAGTCGTTGGATCAAAGTAGAGAGTTCTACCTTTAGATAAATACGAGACCCTGTTTTGGAGAGGATCTGGCGATTTTCGGGTGAAAGAATAACGCCTGCACCACAGGAAATGACGGTAGGAGGCTTCTGGACAAGCTGAGCCACAATTTGGGATTCCCACTTTCGAAACTCTGTCTCTCCGCCCTCGGCGAAGATCTGGGGGATGGGGCGTTGGGCAGATTGAGTGATCTGTGCATCTGTGTCGGCAAATGGAAGACCCAGCTTTTGGGCTAGAAGTGGACCTACGGTGCTTTTTCCCGAACCGCTCAAGCCGAGGAGCCAGATATGGGAAGTCCTTTTCATAGGTCAAGGGTGGCAGGGAACAGGCTTTTGGGCGAGTGCGGGGTCAATTCCAAGGCTTGGGGAAAAGACTTTTTTCGTGCAGGATGGGGGGCATGGCAAACACGTTCGGCCATTTATATCGAGTGACCACTTGGGGTGAGTCCCATGGGGGTGGGGTAGGTGCGGTGGTGGACGGTTGTCCGCCCCAAATCACCTTATCGGAAAAAGATATCCAACCTGACTTGGATCGTAGGCGTCCTGGTCAAAGTAAGATCGTAACTCCACGAAAAGAGGCGGACCGATGTGAGATTCTTTCCGGAGTGTTTGATGGGAAAACATTGGGGACACCGATTTCGGTTTGGGTGCAAAATAAGGATGCGCGACCCGAGGCGTACAAGGAGATGGAAACAATGTTTCGGCCGAGTCATGCAGACTACACCTACCAAGCGAAGTATGGGATACGAAATTGGCAAGGTGGGGGTCGAACATCGGCACGGGAGACAATTGGAAGGGTGATTGGGGGATCGATTGCGAAGAAGATGTTCAGCCAGTTGGCTCCTCGTCTTTCGGTTACCACCTTTGTTCGTCAAGTGGGCACGGTCGTGGCACGGATTGATGCTGATAGGGTGGATCAGAAAGAGGTCGAATCGAACTCTGTCCGTTGGCCAGATCGCAAGGAGGCAGAGCAGGTGGTGAAGTTAATTGAGCGGGTTCGCGCGGAGGGGGACTCGTTGGGTGGTGTGGTGGAGTGTGTGGTTCGAGGGTGCCCCGTGGGCTTGGGGGAGCCTGTTTTTGATCGTCTGGAGGCGGATTTGGCTAAAGGAATGATGAGCCTGCCTGCGAGCAAGGGCTTTGAGATTGGGTCGGGTTTTCATGGGGTATCGATGCGGGGTTCGGAGCATAACGATGAATTTTTCCTACAAGGAAGTAGGGTGCGAACTCGGACAAATCGAAGCGGTGGGGTTCAGGGTGGGATTAGTAACGGGGAGGAGATTGTTTTTCGGGTGGCCTTTAAGCCTGTGGCGACCATTGCGCGTGCCCAAAAAACGGTGAATGTAAAGGGACGAGGCGTGGAGTTAAAGGCAAGAGGTCGGCACGATCCTTGTGTTTTGCCTAGAGCCGTACCGATGGTTGAAGCGATGGCGCTTTTGGTTTTGGCAGATCACTATTTGCGGGATCGCGCGCAGATGGGGCTGCCCCGAAAGTAGAGCAGAGTTAAAAGGAGAAGTTTCCGCCCAGTTCGATCGAGTTAGTGACGGGAGAGCCGAAGGTGACCTGCTGATTATCTCCCATGTCAACGGTGGGTTGGCTGGTTCCATAAAACTTATAGGCCAAGGTTAGGCCTAACTGTTCCCAGATTCGCCAACGAACCCCTGCAGCGATTTGGTACGCGTTGTTCATATCGTTGCCAGAACCGGACAAAGTTGCGTTGAAAGTCTGGGTATTGGCAGGTGGATAAGAAATACTTCCAATATTGAAATAGTTCCAACCACCCCCGAAACCAAAGTTTAGGTAGGGGACAAATCCGGTATCGTTTGGATACTGAAAGCAGAGTTGAGCCATGATGGGAACACTCCAGTAGGTGCTGCTGGATACGGTCATGCCCTCGGTATTTCCGCGAATGGCATTGAGAGCAAATCCGGTTTCAACCGCAAGTCCGAACCAAGGGGTAAGCCAGACGCCGATATCGATGTCTTGGCGATAGCCTGTGCTGAATGCTATTTCTTTTTGGATCAATGGATTCGTTGCTCCGCCTGAACCAACAATGTTTACGATATTCATGGAGCTAACAAAGCGAGCTCCGCCTTCAGTTCGGACGTAAAAGTAATCCTCCTCCATTTGAGGTTCGGTGAGGGGGGATTGAAGAAGTTTTCCAGGCCAGCCAATTTCTGTTGGGGGAGAGGATAGGGCATTACCTTGACCCGCCATTGGATCGGCGGGTGTGATAGTTAGGGTTGGTTGGGAAGAACTTATGTTGCTTTCAATAGGCTCCAGATTTTTAGCAAGGGCTGGTTCGGATGTTTGAGGATTTTGGGCGGGTATCGGAGCAGGGGCAGATTCTGTAATTTGCGGGGTAGGAGCAACGACCTGAGTAGGGTTTGGGATTGGGGTTGGGGAAAGTTGGGTAGGGAGTTGTGAGCGGGAAGAGATATTTTGAAACTGAACCGTCCCTGCAGGGGCTCCGTCCATCTTTTCGATCTTATGAGCCTCGTTTAGGGCAATTCTTAAACCAGATTTAGGTGGGATTGTTACTTGGGAATCACCCAAAAGAAAAATCACCGGAGTGGTGGCGGAGGCAGGGAGGCTTACGAGAATAGTCTGTTTTCCTGCAGAATTAAATCCGTAGCTGACGTTACAACTTTGGCCGTCCAGTTGAATTGCCTGTCTGGGCGTTCCCTGTTTTACAAACTCCGCTACGCCTCCTTTGGCATCAAAAACAACGAGGGAACCATCATCCTGAAGGGAGAGATTTGTTGGGGCATGACCTGCACTCTGACCGTGGGAAGAAAAAACAAGAAGTAGGGCCAATATACAATATGTTGTGCCCTGCCTATTCTGCATCCCTATATAAAGGGGTAAGGTTTAGGAAAAGTCTACTCAAGGAGCTGGCAGATGGGAGTAATTAATGTTTATATGTATAGTTTGTAAAGTATTGATATAAATATATATATGCGTTTTTAGGAGAAGTTATTCGGAAGATATTTTGCCACTACTTTGGCGCCTCCTAAGAGCCACAACAGAGCTGCGACGGCAAGGTATGGACCAAAGGGAACTTTTACGCCGAGTTTCTGTTTTCTTTGTTTTAAAATTCCAATTCCGATAATGGTTCCGATGAGAGAGGAAATAGCTAAAATAAAGGGCAAACTTTGCCATCCTAAAAAAGCGCCTAAGGCAGCGAGAAGTTTTGCATCGCCGATTCCCATGGCCTCCTTCTGAAGTAGCCAGGAAGCAACTTTTGCAATGAGCCAGAGTGCCCCTCCAGCCACGCTTGCAGACAGGGCAGATCGAATCATTGCATCCACTGCATCCTCTTTCCCTTGAAGAGAGGGAATGAAATAGCTTAATGAAATCCCGGCAACCACGCCTCCTATGGTTAAGGCATCGGGAATGACGAGGTAGTCGAGATCTATGCCCGAGGCCACAATGAGGCCGGCAATCAGAAGGCTGTAGGCTGCGAAAAGTTGAGGTGGGTACTGGATCCAAAGGACGGCAAATACGCAAGCCGTGCCCGCCTCAACGAGGGGGTAGCGAGGATCCAGATGAGCTCCACAGCACCGAGCCCTTCCCTGAAGGAAGAAATACCCGAAAATAGGTATGTTGAGCCATCCTGGAAGTTGTAAACCACAAGCTGCACAACGTGAGGGGGGACGAACGATGGATTGGCCCAAAGGGATGCGAAGGATACAGACATTCAGAAAGGAGCCTAAGAGTGCGCCTAAGACAAAAACAAAAATTACAACAAGGAAGGGCGGAATCATAGATTTCGGCCGGCGACTTGCTCCAGCGCTGCACGCATAGCCTCAATAGGCGCGGGTTTCTTCGACCATAGCTCTAAGGATAGTGCGCCTTGATGCAGGAGCATACCTAACCCGTCGATGGCTAGGCATCCCCGTTTACGCCCCGCTTGAACAAGGGGGGTTAAATCTTTTCGATAGAGAGTGTCGTAGATCCGCATGGGTGAATTGAGATGCTCTTCCGGTATAATAGAAGGATCCTTTTCTTTAAGCCCGAGACTAGTGCCGTGAATGAGAAGATCGGTATCTTCTAAAGTCTTATGAAGTGCAGAGAGATCCCAATCCATTTGGCGGATGGGGAATCGGCCGGCAACAAGAGGAGTTAGCTCGCGCAAAAGTCTTTGGGCTCTCAGAGGATCTCGATTCACTAAGGTAAGAGAGTTGCACCCTGTGCGCGCAAGGAAGCGGGCGATGGATTGTCCCACGCCGCCACATCCTAATAAAAGGACTCGGCCAGGAGGTAGGGAGTTAGGCCAAGCTTCACTTATCGCTCGAGCCCAACCTGCCGCGTCGGTGCTTGATCCGTAAATTTTGCCGTTGAGGATCTGGACGGTGTTCACGGATTCCGCCTCGATTGCCGATGAGTCTTTGATTTGCGAGAGTCGAAACATTTCACTCTTATGGGGTAGGGTACAGTTCCAACCCGCAAGACCCGCTTGGATAAGTTGAGGAACGGCCCTCTCCAGATCTTCTGCTGGAATTTCGATGCGGAAGTATTCGGCGGGAATACCTAAAGCCTGCCAACCCGCTTGATGCATGGGAGGGGATAAGGAGTGGGATATTGGGGAACCGATGACCCCGTACCGCAAGACACCCGTTTTGGACGGGGGAAGGGTTGTAGGGGTAAAAACATCGGCTTGCACATCCCTATTGAGCCATCGGAAAGGACTTCCGCCCAACAAAAACGCACTCCGCCCAAGTTGCTCCTTGAGAAACTTTCGCATAGGATTTCCCCTTGAACGCACATCACCCATTAACAGATCAGATGGTTCGCTCTTATGCCGAATTAGCCGCGATTAATCATTTAGGAGGAACTCAACTCCCTTCGAAGGCGGCTGTCGCAGCAATTACGGAAGATTTGCTTCATCTGCTTTTTCCTGGTTTTTATGATGGGGATAATTTGGAGGGGAAGGAACTTGGGCCCGCCATTACGTCACTTCTCCGGTCAGTTGAAAAGGCGCTGACCAAAGAAATCGGTAAAAGTATGCCTGCCGCAGTGGTCGCTGGGGAAACAGCTGCGGGTAAAGTGGAGGCGTTTCTCAAGCGGCTTCCTGCAATCCGGAAAATCTTAAAGACGGATGTAGAGGCCGTTATGGCAGGCGATCCTGCGGCACGAAATGTAGAGGAGATTCTTTTGGCTTATCCTGGTATTGAAGCCATCGCCGTTCAAAGAATGGCTCATGAACTTCATCTTCTAGGGATCCCGCTTTTTCCTAGAATGATGACCGAGTGGGCTCATAGTCGCACGGGAATCGATATTCATCCGGGGGCAGTGATTGGCGCTTCGTTTTTTATCGATCACGGAACGGGAGTTGTGATTGGAGAGACAACAGAGATTGGGCAAGAGGTCAGAATCTATCACGGGGTGACCCTAGGTGCGCGGTCGGTGACAGGAGCTCAAACCTTACGAGGTCGCAAACGGCATCCGACGATTGAAGATCGCGTGACGATTTACCCAGGAGCCACAATTCTTGGGGGTGAGACGGTGGTAGGCGAAGGAAGTACGATTGGAGGAGGTGTTTTCCTTGCCAAGAGTATTCCTCCTCATCATCTCGTATTTGCTGAGCATGCTACATTAAAAATCATTCCCAAGGCGGAGAGGCCTCAGGGGAGCGAATACTCGATATGAATAACTTCATCTTTTCCGGTTGGCCTGCCGCCCCTATTCGCCCGTATTGTGTGTTGTGAATACGTCCCCCCAAACCGCGGAACGGGAGCGACTCCCCCTGCTTCTTGAGCAGGAAATGCAGGGTTTTTTCCATCAACAGAAGGAGCGGTATGACTTCGGGGATCTTTTTGAGCCGATCTTTTTCGATATGTGCGAATTTGTTGGCAGAAAAGGAAAGCGAATTCGCCCGCTTCTTTTTCTTCTTACTTATCGGGCTTTAGGGGGTGCCAAGGGATGGTCGGATAAGTCATTGGTTCAGGCCGCACTCTCTCTTGAGCTTTTGCATGCATTTGTTCTTGTTCACGATGATTTGATTGATCGCTCTGAAAAAAGGAGGGGTTTGCCCACGTTTCATAAACTGGTGGAGCAGCGGCAGGGTAGGATGAGCCATGCAGAGCGGACGGGGCAGGGTGTGGCCTTGGTCGTGGGGGATCTGTTATTTGCGCTTTCGGTCGAGACCCTCCAGCAGAGTTCTTTTGATGCGGGTCATCGGCAACAGGCCCTAGGTAAACTTCTCTCGTATGTGACGGATACCGGAGTGGGTGAAATCTTTGACATTCTCCTCGGTTCTCGTGATATCGGGCGAGTGACCCGTGAGGAGATTGAACTGACTTATCTTTTGAAAACCACAAGGTATACCTTTGAAGCGCCTTGTGTGATTGGGGCATTACTTGCGGGAGCTAGCGCGGAGAAGGCGGAGGATTTGGCCAAGGTGATGGAGCCTCTGGGATTGGCATTTCAGATTCAAAATGACCTGCTTGAAGTTTCTCATCTAGACGGGAAGGACCAACTCCTGCCCACGGATCTGATGGAGGGGAAAAAGACTCTTCTGATTCACGAGGCCTATCAACGGTTGGGTGAGGTGGATCGCTCTTTCTTGCAGATGTGTTTTCACTCTGCTGCCCGAAGCGAGGCATCTATCTCGAAGGTTCAGGATTTGTTAAGAAAGTCCGGTGCGATCCAGGTCATGCAGGAGCGTTGCCGCGTTTTATTTGAGCAGTCGAACCGACTCCTTCTCGAGTCTCACTTGTCGCAGGAAGAGCAGGCCTCGATTTCAGAGGCGATTGCTTGGGTAAGGCAGACGGTTCGTTTGGGGAGTTAGTCGGTTGGGCTCTTTTTCGTCCCCAAGTTTGGCGGACTCATTTCGGTCGGCTAAGGCGATCACGCGAAAGCACGCACGCACGTTCTATTTTGCGTCCCATGTTTTAGCGGAGTCTATCCGTCAGGATGCTTACGCTGTGTACGCATGTTGTCGTTCGATTGATGATGCAGTGGATCAGGTTGCTGCAAGGGGAGAGCCTGTACGCCCTGAAGTCGCAGGCGAGATGTTGGTAAGGGCGTTTGAATCGGGTGGGGATCAATCTGGTGAGGAGTGGATGCCTGCATTTAGAGATACAGTCAGCCGTAAGAAAATCCGAAGGATGTGGTTTGAGGATCTGGCAATCGGGGTCGCGGGGGATGCGGGTCCTGTCAATTTACAGACTTGGGAAGAGCTGGATCGCTACTGTTATCGTGTTGCCGGAACAGTGGGATTGATGATGATGAGAGTCTTTGGATCTGAAGATCCTGAGGCAGAACCTAGGGCCTTGGACTTAGGAAGAGGAATGCAGTTGACGAATATTTTAAGAGATGTGGCGGAGGATGCTAGAGCGAGGAGAATTTACCTTCCTGCACGCGAAAGAGAGAAGTATGGGGTACGGGCAGAAGATCTTCTTATGGGCAGGAAGTCGGGGCATTGGGCCGAATTCATGCAGTTTCAAGTTTCACGAGCGAGGGAACAGTATCGATTGGCTGAGCCTGGTATTGCTTTGCTGCCGAAAGGCGGGCCTCAAATGTCAGTTTGGTTTATGAGAGAATTGTATGCTGGAATTCTAGATCCGATTGAGGCCTCTGGATACAACGTGTTTCAAAAAAGGCACTCTCTTTCCATGGGGCAAAAACTGGTGCGTGCGTTGGGAATCTGGTGGAAAAGAAGAAGCGGTTGTCGATCGTAATTTCTTTTAAATTCCGTGAGCAATCCGGGCGGCAATAAAGAGGCCGCTCATGAGTCCCAAAGTAATGGCAGGGCGAGGGTCGGGTCGTTGAGCAGGCTTGGCATAGACGGGGGTGACCCAAGCCATCAAGGCGCTAAAAATGAACCATGAAAAGAAATTTTGTGGAGGGACAATATTTCCAGCCCAGTGCCAGTACCCTCGAATGGCGTAGGCAAAAGGTTCCATGAGAAAATCAAAAATCATAGCAAAGGCACCCGTGGCGATCGCAATCGGTGCGCGGGAACCATCGCGCCAGTACTGGCTTAAACTTAGATTTGCCCCTGCCACTACGGTGAACCATGCCAATGGGATTGCTAAAGGGAGAACTCCGGCCATGCGCGGGCCGAAGGCGTCTGTGTAGGAGTAGGATCCGAATGGAATCCCACTCATGGTTCCGACTGTTTCAAGTAGTGCGGAGGAAATGAGGATAGCAGCCGCCGTGATGCGGGCACGGCGCAGCCCCAATCGATCGACAGCCGAGAAGTAGACATGGCTTGCCGCAAGAAGCATGGAAATAAAGTCACCATTCCGAAGGCAAAAAGTAGTGAAAAGAATCAACCAGGAGGGCAGTGGAAGAGTGGCGGCCCAATCGGGAGTTAGACGAAAGGTTACAGCCAGTAGCCCGATTCCGGCCCAAATAAGGAAGAATTTCCAGAGCCATTCACGAAGGCGTGCAGGGATCACTCCTTGAGGTAAGAGCAGGAAAGCTTCCGCGACAAGCTTCGGTCGGCGTTGACTCTGGGCCGATAGGGAACGAAAAAAGAACATGTTTGGAATACCCACAATCGGTTGGCTCTGTGCGGGGTGCACGGGTTTGGGACTAACCATGGGTTTTGCGCCATTCAGTCAACCTTTGGCCGGGTGGTTAGCATTAATTCCGCTGGCGTACTATGGAGTTCGAGAAAGACCAAATCTGAAGCAAAGCTTCGGGCTGGGATGGTTTGCGGGGGCAACCCACTTTCTGACGACCTTCAGTTGGTTAACGACTGTTACTGTAGCGGGATGGTTCGTGCTGTGTCTGTACATGGCGATCTATCCGGCGCTTTGGTTTGTCCTGTGGGTTCGTTTTGCAGGTGGCGACCCGGAACGTATGACGAGCGCCGGAAATATCCGGCATATGGTTCTCGGAGCCTCGGCTTGGGTCTTAACGGAGTGGCTCCGGGGGATCGTTTTTAGCGGATTTGGATGGAACGGGTTAGGAGTATCCCAAGGAAACCTTCTTCTTTTGGCACAGGTTGCGGATTTGGGGGGAGTTCCGTTGATTTCTTGGGTAGTTGCGTTTGGGGGGTTGACGTTAACTCTAACGGCAAGGCGTTTTGAGTTGGAAATTCGAGGAATGCAGAAGTGGAAACCTCGTTGGGATTTCACAGCTGGGGTTTTTGTTTTGGGGATGACGATGGTTTATGGAGCGCGAGGGATCCTGCGGACGGATGAGAAGCCTTTTGTAACGTTGAGGTACGCCGCGATACAACCCTCTGTTGCACAAGATCCGTGGCGATCTGCCAAGATGGCCAAAGTCGCTGAGGAGTTAACGCGTTGGTCGGAGATTGTGCTAGTTGGAGGAGGTCCAGTTGATCTTTTGGTTTGGCCAGAGAGTTTGGCAGGGACGGGATGGAGGGAAGAACCCGCATTTCAAACCGCTGTTCAAAAAGCTCGTCAGTGGGGAGCAAGAAGTTTGCTAGCAGGTTCGCTGGATATTCGTGGCACAGAAACATTTAACAGTGCGGTGCTTTTTACAGGCGAGGAGGGTCGACCTCCGCAAGTTTACGACAAATCTCACCTTGTGATCATGGGTGAGTATGTTCCCCTAGCGGATATTTTTCCTTGGCTAAGAAAGTTGGTTCCGCCAGGTGGAGATTTAACAGCGGGTAAAACTCCAGGAGTTCTGGAATTGGCGGAACGGGGAGTGAGAGTTGCACCTTTGATCTGCTTTGAAGATTCGGTAGCAAGGCTAGTTCGGCGTGCTGCCATTCAGCTTCCTCACCTTTTGGTGAATGTAACGAATGATGCGTGGTTTGGTAGTTCGGCGGGAGCAAGACAACATCTGGAAAACGCACGATTTCGTGCAATCGAGACTCGCTTGCCTCTTCTCAGGGCTACGAACGATGGTGTGACAGCTTTGATCCATCCTCGTGGCATAATCTTAGCTGAAGTATGGGACGCGGAGAGAAAGTCATACCAACATCCGGGGTTTATTTCGGGCGAATTGGAGTTAAGTGAGCCTAAGGCCACCTTTTATACTCGTTGGGGGGATTGGTCGGTTTGGGTCTCCATGGGGTTGGTTTTGGCGGGTTTGATTCGGTTTCGGGATGTCACTTGAGCCGTCGGGCATTTTCGGGCATTTTAAGGGAGTTATGTCTCTACCGGCCGAAACAATCGATCTCACCTCCGTGAACTCCCGCTTGCGGGAGTTACGGAGGTTTCTTTGACCCGGCAAAATTAGAAGGGCAACTAAAAGAGTTTGAGGGGCGGATGTCGGCTCCAGATTTCTGGAACGATTCGACGAAAGCCCAAAAGATTGCCGCCGAAGCCAATGCTTTACGCAAAAAACTGGATCAGATGAAGGAGTTGGAGCGAAAGGTTGCTGATTTACCCGTGCATCAAGAGTTGGCGGAGGAAGATGGAAGTCCGACCGCTCAGGCCGATTATGCCCGGGAACTGCGTGAGGGAGTCGCGATGCTCGAGCAGACCGAGGTTCAGTTCATTCTTTCGCAACCGGATGATCGTCGAAACGCGATTTTGAGTCTCAATGCTGGGGCAGGGGGAACGGAGGCATGTGATTGGGCGAATATTTTAATGCGGATGTATCAGAGGTGGGCAGAGAGACGCGGTTTTAAGGTTGAGGTGCTGGATATTTTATCAGGGGAAGAGGCGGGTATTAAAAACGCCATGCTTCGTGTCTCCGGCGAGAATGCGTATGGGTATTTGAAGGCAGACCGTGGGGTTCATCGGTTGGTGAGAATCTCCCCCTTTAATTCACAAGGGAAGCGACAGACGTCATTTGCATCGGCGGAAATCGTTCCGGAACCTGACGAGGAAGTTGAGCTGGAGATTCCAGATAAGGATATTCGGGTTGATGTGTTCCGTGCGGGGGGGCATGGCGGGCAGGGGGTGAATACGACCGATTCAGCAGTTCGAATCACCCACTTTCCAACTGGTTTGGTGGTGACCTGTCAGAACGAAAGATCCCAGATCAAGAATCGGGCTACGGCGATGAAGGTTCTGGCCGCGAGGATCAAGCAAGCGGAGCTAGATAAAAAAATGGCCGAACAGGAGCAGAATTATGCGGCAAAAGGTCAGATTGGGTGGGGTCACCAGATCCGTTCCTATGTTCTGCAACCGTATCAGATGGTGAAGGATCTTCGGACGGGGGAGCAGACGAGTGATGTGCAAGCGGTGTTGGACGGAGAGATCGACCCGTTTCTGAATGCCTTTCTCAAGGGTAAAAAAAGAACGGGTCCAGTTGAGGACGAGGAGGACGAATGAGCACGGGAAAAGACCGTTTGGCGGCAATTCTCAGCAACAAACGCAAGGAGGCGGAGGCCATCGAGGGAAAAAAGTCTGAACTCCGAAAGCAGGCCCTTTTGCGAAACGATTTCCGTGGATTTCGGTCAAATTTATTCCAACCGGGAATCGTCACGGTGATTGCCGAATGCAAGGCAGCCTCACCGACAGCGGGGACCATTGTCGGAAAGTATGATCCGGTAGCCCAGGCCAGGTTGTATGAGCAGGGAGGGGCAGGGGCGGTTTCAGTTCTGACCGATCAGGAGTATTTTAAGGGTTGTCTGTCGGATATGAAAAAAGTGAGAGAGGAAATTTCCCTTCCTGTCTTAAGGAAGGACTTCATTCTTACCGAGGCTCAGGTTTACGAAAGCGTGGCTTCGGGGGCGGATGCCTTTCTTCTCATTGTGGCGGCGTTGACGGACGAGGAGTTGAAAAGGCTCTATCAACTAGGGAGAACCCTGCAGTCGGATGTTTTGGTTGAGGTGCATGACTTAGCGGAGATGGATCGAGCCCTGGAGATCGATGCGGATATTATTGGGATTAACAACCGAAACCTCCATACATTTGAGGTGGATTTAAAAACAACGGAGGAGTTGGCGCCGGAAATTCCTTCGGATTGTCTTGGAATCAGCGAAAGCGGGATTCGAAGTAGGGAAGACGTCAAAATCGTTACGGCACAGGGAATCCACTGCTTGCTTGTTGGGGAAACCTTGATGAAGGACGGGGATCCGGCGAAAGCCCTGCAGCAACTGAAGGGATAACCCTCCTGCTTTCCTAGGAATATAGGAAGGTTTTTCAAGGGGGGGATATTGAGGTAGAGTCTAGGGATGGGAACAGCAATCGATTCCAAGGCTATGCCGGACGCTTCAGGCCACTTTGGGGCCTATGGGGGGAGGTATGTTCCGGAGACGCTTGTCGCCCCGCTCGAGGAGTTGGCGGCTGAATTTTCTCGGGCTCAGAAAGACCCAGCATTTTTGCATGAACTTAAGGAGATGAGGCGTGATTTTACGGGTCGACCCACGCCCCTCTACTTTGCGGAGAGACTCACCGAGAGATGTGGTGGGGCAAAGATTTATCTGAAAAGGGAAGACCTGCTTCATACGGGAGCGCACAAAATCAATAATGCCCTCGGACAGGTGATTCTCGCACGCCGTATGGGGAAAAAGCGGATTATTGCCGAGACGGGGGCTGGGCAGCACGGAGTTGCGACGGCCACCATGGCGGCACGTTATGGGATGGAGTGCATCATTTATATGGGGGAAGAGGATATGCGGAGACAGGCGCTGAATGTGACTCGAATGAGGTTATTGGGTGCCAAGGTGGTGGGGGTGACGGCAGGCCAGAAAACCTTGAAGGAAGCGGTCAATGAGGCGATGCGAGATTGGGTTACCAATGTACGGACAACACACTACGTACTAGGCACAGCATATGGTGCACACCCCTATCCCTACATGGTGCGCGAGTTTCATCGTGTGATTGGGGAAGAGGCCCGCGCGCAATTGATGCAGAGAGAGGAGAAACTTCCTGATGTGATTTGTGCATGTGTGGGTGGAGGTAGTAATGCGATTGGAATCTTTTATGCGTTCTTGAATGATTCGGGTGTCCGATTGGTAGGAGTTGAGGCGGGGGGTGAGGGAATTAAGCCTGGTAGACATGCAGCGCGCTTCCAGGGGGGGAAGCTTGGCGTGTTACAAGGGTCTAAATCATTCCTGCTGCAAGATGCAGATGGCCAGATTGAGTCGACTCACTCGGTTTCAGCAGGTTTGGACTATGCGGCTGTGGGGCCCGAACATTGCCATTTAAGAGAGATTGGTCGTGCTGAGTATACTTACGCGACAGATGATGAGGCACTGAATGCTTTTTCGACCCTTGGAAAAATAGAGGGTATACTGCCCGCGCTGGAGACGGCTCACGGCGTTGCTTTTGCCATGAAAGAGGCCCCTCGCATGAAGAAGGACCAGATTATTTTAGTGAATCTTTCAGGACGCGGAGACAAGGATGTGAACGAGGCAGCCCGATTTTTACTGAAGGAATAGAAATTTAGATTTGGACCTTACAGGATTCCTAATTGGTGTGAGGCAAAAATGAATCGGGTTGTGATAGCTTCTGCCATCTTATGGCCCCGGGCAGAAAATTTTGCGAGAGTTGGTCCGTTGGTAACTGGGATGGTGAGGGTTAGAAGAACGGCATCGCGGTAATCTTGCCAAGCTTCGTCGCATGGATAGTTCCGCACTTTGTGTCGAAGAAGTTCACGGTGCCAATGGTTAAATAGATCCACATGGTGGAGTAGGGTAAGGGGTTTTTGTGAGCTGCCTCCAGCGAGTCGAGCGAGGTCAAAAGCTGGACATCCGACAAACGAGAGCCCCCAATCGATAAAAAGAACTTCTTTTCCTTGAAAGAAAACGTTGTCGGATCGGAGATCCCCATGAACCAGAGTGAAAGGGCGTTTTTTCAATCGGGCCAGAACAGTAGGAATGCGATCGGGTAGTGTGGAAAAAAGATCCTTATCTTCGTCTGAAAGCTTGGCCCAGTTTAGGAATTGGGGAAGGTTCTGTTTCAACTTGTGGGCTCGCATGTATTGATGGAGGGGTAAGCCTTTGAGCTTTTTGAGAGCCGGGGAGTTCCAGAAGTGTGCATGGACTTTGGCTATGGCGAGAATGGCAGACTGTAAATCCTTGCGTTCAAGCCCACGAATCTGATCGATATTTCGGGCGTTTTTTATCTCCTCCATGAAAAGGAGGCCATCTGACCCGTGATCCGCAGTTGTCCCGTAATAGAGGTGTGGAGAGCACTTTTCGCGGAGAGGTCCGAGCAGATGGTACGCAGCGAGTTCCCTGTCAAAAACATGAAGCTCTCTGGCCCAAAGTTTCCGTTCTGCAATATTGGTTCCGACCTTTAGAATGTAACTCTTGGGATCCGCTTTGCGGGTCGCATGAAAAGTCTGGCTTAAAAAACCCAGCGAACGTGTCGGCCGAAGACGGAAGCGGTAACTTTTCAAGGTTGAGATTGGGGGATTCGTAGAACTTGGCCCGGGCGAATCATGGAATTCTTGGGAAGTTGGTTGAGTGCGCGAATCTGCTCTGCCGTGGCAGAGACACCTCGTTTCTCAAGTTCACGGGATATCTGAATCAGGGTATCCCCGTGTTTTACGGTGTAGGTTGCTGGGGGATTCTTTGGAACGGAGGCGGGTGGCGTTGCCTTGGAGGTTCTTTTTCCCAGGAGGTTACGAAGTTGCTCCGAGGGTGCGGCAAAGTTTAATGACTGGCCATCTTGTAAGAGAAAGGATGCGACAACTACAACGCGGCCTTGGGAGTCGAGGACAGGGGAGCCGCTTGAACCTTGAGATATCGGGGCGCTGATCTGCAAAACCTCACGCTTGGGTTTGAGTATTTGGCGACGTGCGGAAACGATTCCCTCTGTCAGGGTTCCCTCAAGCCCTAAGGGGCTTCCGATAATGGCAATACGGGTTCCCGCCTCGGCCGAACCATCGGGTGCAAGAGAAAGAAAAGGTAGGTCTTTCGCATCTAATTGAATGAGTGCGAGGTCGTTTCGGGTGTCGGTAGCAATAATTCGTGTCACGGGAAACAGGCCTCCATTTTCCGCTTTTGCGATGATGGTGTGGGCTTCCGAAACGACATGCTGGTTCGTGACAAGGAGTCCGTCAGAGGAAACTAGAAAACCTGTTCCTGTGCCGATGGTTTTGCCGTCCTCATCTTGAAGCACAAGCAGGTAGACCGCAGGTCGGGTTTGCTTGGCCAATGCACGAAGGTCGGGCGCCTCGCTGGCGCCGTTTAGGCCGAGAGAAGTCGAAAGGAGTAGGGCAAGCAAGAGGCGATGCATTCCTTTGAGTTAAGAGAATTTCTATAAAGAGGCGAGTTCTTGTCGGTGAGGGATTGCGGCAACGGGGGGTGATCAGGCATGATGAAGTAGATGAAGTTTGGAGTTTTCTTTAAATTTATTGGGACGGCAATTCTTGGGTTTTTTGGGGTCATTGCTACGCTACTTTTCGAGCCTAACGTATTTCGGGGCGTGACCCTCCCTTTGGCGGCTCGTGCGGTGGGTTGGAAAGCAAGAGCGGAATCGGCTCGCCTCACTCCTTTAGGCAAACTCCAGATCGAGGGAATGGAGTTAGTGAACCCTGCGAAGTCTCGAGTTGATCTAGATTCGGCGCTGGTTCTTCTGGATTTGGAGAGCTTACTAACTGGGAAACCCGAAATTATTGAGGCGGATTTTAAGTTTGGGTTGATTGATCTTGAGTGGAAGGAGAGTTCTGCGAGCCAACCTCTCCCTGTGATTCCCTTTACTTTACGTGAAGCGAATCTTGAAATTATTGAGGGCAGAATACGAAAGGGAGCAGGAGCTTGGATTTTGGGCCGGGTGAAAGGGCAGGCAAAGGGATGGGATGGTCAATCGCCACGTGAAATTCAGGGAAAGATTGAGAAACTTTCTTGGAACGGTCGTGGCCAAGAAGAGTTGACCGGCTCCGCAGGATTTCAGGCACAGAAAAGCGTTGGGGTGAGCAACTTAGCCCTTTGGGAGGGGCAGCTTACTGTGGATTTGAACACCGTGGTGGATTTTTCTCCTGTGGAGTTGGTCGCGCCGTGCCGGTTGGTCTTGCAGGGACAAATCAGTAATTCCCCGGATGGTGAATGGAAAATGGAGAAGATGCACGGCGCTTGGGAGGGGGTGGGAGGGGCGAAGGTGGTGGCCTTTGCGACTGGGCAATGGGATCGGGTCGGAGATTGGGGTGTGGATCTTTCCTTCGATCCTGTGGATTTATCTGTGGTGGGGGTTCTATTCCAAAGTCGGGGAGTGAAATCGGTTGATGGAAATCTTGGGGGTATGATTCACCTTGAGGGAGGAGATCGTAAGCCCGTGCAAGGTCGGGTAAAATTGCAAGGACAGGGAGTTCAGATTGCATCGGGCTCAGGTCTTATGTGGCCCGTACGTCCCTCTGAACTTATCGGAAATATTGAGGGCGCATGGAAATCGGAAGAAAAAAATCTTCGGATCAGCAATTTTCAGATCGAACTCGGGCAAAAAGGGGGTGCAAGAGATTTACAGGCGAGTTTAGATCGTCCTGCAGAGTTTAGTTTTCAGGGTGGTCTGCCGAAGTCGACTGAGACCGCAACCTTGCAGTGGGTTTCTCAAGGAGTGGAGTTAGCTGCGGTGGTTCCCCTCTTTGTGTCGCCTAAAAATCTTAAAGTCCAAGGAGGACAACTTTCGGCGAAAGGGGAGGCAAAGATTCAAGGTGGAAGTATCCAGTTAGCGGGGAGTATTACTAGCCGTGCGATGCGAGCTACTGGAGATTGGATTCAGGGTGATCTGCAAGGGGAGTCTTTTGGGGTGCAGTTCCGGGGTATTTTCGAAGAAGGAAAAAAAATTCGTTTGGAGGACGCAAATTTTCAGGCCGCTTGGGCAGGGGGTGAGGCTCAGGATTTAAAAGGAAAAGTAACGGCCGAGTGGGATGTATCGAAGCGGCAAGGTTGGGTGATCGCTGATGGAGAGGGAGGATTGGCTGGCTTAGGTCAAGCTTGGTCGGGTGCAAAACTTTGGCCCGATTCAGGTCAAGTGAAGTTGCATTTGGAGTTCTCGGGAAATCTACAGGATCAAGGCAAGGGTTTGGTATCTCTGTCCTTGGACAATATGCATTGGGCTGGGGATGTAGCGACCCCTTGGCGAGCGAGAGTGTCGTCTGAAGTGATCCATCAAGCTGGGCAGTGGAGGTTGCCTGAATTTGTTGGGCAGGCGGATCGAGGAGGCCAAGTTTTACTCAATAGCAAGGGGGTTGTGGAGTGGACACCGTCCAAAGGAGAGGGCAAGGGAGATTTGGAAATTATGAGGGTTGAGTCGTCGTGTCTCGTGCCGATTCTAGGTTTGGTAACCCCCAACTGGAAATGGCAGGCGGCGGCTGGTTCGGGATCTTTTCATTTTGAAAGGAAGGGGAGTCAGGATCAAGTGAGTGCGAAAATAGATGGTGCGATCACAGTGGAAACAGGGACTCCGGAGCAGTCGAGGTTGGTTGATTTTTCCTCAATTCTGGGTGGAGTTCAGGCTACCTGGCCCTCGGCAACTTCAGGAAAGCTGTCTGTGGAAGAGTTATCTCTTCAAGCACGCCATCGAGATGGGCGTGATGCTTTGAGGGCCTCTTTGGATCAGGTTTTGACTTTGGAAAAAGTGGGAAAAGGCGAGTGGCGACCTGGGGGTCAGGGAGTCGCAACGGGGTTGGTTGAATATACGGGTTGGCCGGTTGGTTTATTCGGGCCTCTTGTTTTCCCGAATGCGAAAGAGACTTCCCTGATGGGAACAGCATCGGGATTTGTAAAAGTAAGGTGTGATCCAGAAAAAGGAAAATTTGAGGGAGAAGTGGATCTGGAGATTCCAGATTTTACAATCGATCTGCCTCGAATTCAACTTCAGGAAAATCAAGTAAGCCTTAAAGCGGGTCTTACGTTGGGAGGTAGGGGTGAGCTGAATGTTCCTCAGGCAAGTCTTGCCGTTCAGAAAGGTGGTAAGAGCTGGTTGAACTGCAGCGTGCAGAGGGAGAGTCGACCTGCCCTCTTGGTAAAAGGAACGGTGGACTTGGGGGTATTAAAAAATGTTTGGGTGGGGATATCTGAAAATATTTCTGGTGGTTCGATGACTCTTCAGGCTGAGGTAGGGGATTTAAAGGATGGGGGACGAACGATTGGATATAGTGCGGTGATTCCTGATTTCTCTGGTGGGCCTGTGGGTCGAGGTGGTGTGACCGGGGCTGAGGTGCGCAGCCAAGGCATCTTGAGTTGGAATCAAGGTTGCCAAGCGATTAAGGAGGTGGAGTTAAACGCAAAAAGCGCAAATGGAAATTTATCATTGAGCAAGCTGACATGGGTGCGCGATGGAGCATGGGCGTGGGAGGGTGCACGTTTCTCTGAAGGTTGGGTTGCTTGGCTTGTGAATCCTTGGTTGGAGCCTAGTCGCTGGGTGGACGGAGATGTGATTCTTGGGCCTGGGTTCTGGCAACCTTCTGAGTATGGGGGAAGTGGCGAGTTGGATTTGAGTTTAGTGGGGGCGCGCTTGGTAGATAATCTAAAGGAAGAAGATATTTCATTTGGACTCAGTGGGAGCTTTGATTACGACACTCGAACAAAAAGTTTGGCTTTCAAAGATGGAGCTCTGGTTTCGACAAAATTTAAAGACGACCCCGTTATCATTCCTGTCCTTCGGGCAGGAAAAAACTCGGTAACGGCTCAGGTCAGGGGAGGGTCGATCGACTTGCGGGGTCTTCTGGCTCAGACGGAGAGAATTCGAAATACCAAGCCCGTGGCTGGGACACCACCGCCAGCATCCGATCCTTGGAAGGTAGATCTCAGCCTGGATTTGACGAAAATTATTGTGGAGGAGGCAGAGGTGGGTCCGATTCACGTTCCTCGGTTCCGTTGGGGGCCAGAAGGAATTTATTTGGACCCCTCGGTGGTACAGGTCAAGGGGGGGGTGATCCGAGCCTCGCTCGTTCAAAACACAGGATTGAATCAACCTGTGCAAGCGAATCTAGTCATGAACAAGTTTCCGCTGGGTGCGATTTTGGGTAATGTGATCACGGATACGAAAGGGCCTATTGGTGGTTGGATCGATTTGCAAATGACAGCTCAGGCGGGCAAACCGACTTGGGAGGAGGTAAGGAAGTCATTGAGCGGGCAGGGTAGCTTTCGCTTGTATCAAGCACACTTAGAGCGGTTACCATCACTCCAGAAGGCGTTAGCAGCAGCGGGAACTCTTTTGGGATCCAGTTTTATTGCAGGAAGTGAGATTAATGATTTAGGTTCGAACTTCACTTTACAAGGGGAGCGAATCAATGTGCCCGATCTAAAAGTCAGCGGAACGGCGTTGTCGGCCAATCTGGACGGTTGGCTCAACTGGTGGAGCCAAACGTTGGATTTTAATTTGAAGTTTGCTTTGACCAAGGAGGCAATGCAGAGCAGCGGGCAACTGCAGGGCGTGATGACCCAGCTGGTTGGATCGAGCAACGATTACTATACGAAAATTCCTGGCTCGGCCACGATTACGGGGACGATTCAGGATCCCCAGGTGAATATGGATGTACCGAAGATGTTGGCAGAGGCAGGAATTAATCTCCTGATCAATGCGCCTGTAGGCATTTTACAAGGGGCTGGCGGCGCGGCTGGGAGTGCGGCTGGGGCCGCGACACAACCTGCAGGGGCAATCTTGCAGGGGGTGGGGAATTTATTTAAGTGGTGAGGCGGTTGAAAAGGGTTTCAGTCGCGGGGGGTTGCCCGTAGGATTTCAAGATGCGCAGCATGACAGGTTTTGGTTCTATTGAGGTGGCGACCCATCATGCCCGAATCCGAATTGAGGTCTCCTCAGTCAACAAAAGAGGGCTTGAGGTTGTTGTTTTCACGCCAGGAGATCTTGCTCGTTTGGAGCGACAGATTCGTGAAGATGTAGCGGATGCAGTAGCGCGCGGAAAAGTAACGGTGGCCATTCACCTTGAGGCTGGCGCGAATCGTCAGGCCCGAAGTTTAGATCTAGGCAAGGCTTCGGCCTACGCCGTGCAGTTGAAGAGTGCAGGAAAAAAGTTGGGAGTGCAGGGTGGCCCCTCGTGGTCAGATCTTTTGGGGTTACCCGGGGTTGTCGTGAGTTCGGGAGCTTTGGTGGGTCCGGCAGATGATCGAAAGATTTTGGCAGGAGTACGGGGTGCGGTCAGGAAAATGGTGGAATCTCGCGAGCGGGAAGGGGTGAGAATGGTTGCTGGATTGCGCATTCATTTGCAAAAGATGGAAGGGATTCGTAAGAAAATGGAAAAGTCAGCTGGAGAGATGAGAAGGAAGCAGGGGCAGCGGATTTGTGCTCGAATTCAGGAGTTGGCGGGGGAGGCGGGAGTGGTATTGGAGGCAGAGCGGGTCGTTCGGGAAGTGGCGGCGGCGGCAGACCGGGGGGATGTAACGGAGGAGTTGGGACGGATTCGTGCGCATCTTATGGAGGCAGTTGGGTTGGCGAGCACGAGGGCGCCCGGGGGTCGGACCTTGGAGTTTCTCATTCAGGAATTGCAGCGTGAGGTGAATACTGTGGGATCCAAATCGGGAGATTTAGGTTTAACGAGATTAGCCATAGGTTTTAAATCGGAACTGGAGAAGTTACGTGAACAGGCGGCCAATCTTGAATAATTTTACGCGCTCTGGAATTCTCTTTGTTGTTTCAGCGCCCTCGGGCACTGGGAAGACAACTCTTTGTACGCATGTACGTCAGACTCCTGACCTAGTGTATTCGATCAGTTGCACCACACGTCCGATTCGGCCTGGTGAGAAGGACGGGGTAGACTACTTTTTCTTGAGCAAAGCAGAGTTTGAGAAGCGTATGAAGGCGGGCGAAATGTTGGAGACGGCCGATGTGTATGGCGAATATTACGGGACACCCAAAACACCTGTTTTAAAGCATTTGGCTGAGGGTCGCGATGTGTTGTTGGATATTGATGTGCAGGGAGCACGGCAGATTCGGGCCAGCCAAGACGCAAAAATTAAAGCGGCTTTGGCGGATATTTTTATAATGCCCCCTGATTTAGGGGAACTTAAGAGAAGGTTGGAAGGCAGGGGGACGGAGAATGCGAAGCAGATAGCGACTCGGATTCAAGCTGCGGACGGGGAGATGGCGGATTGGAAGAGCTATCGGTATACGATTTTAAGTAGCTCCATGGAGGAAGACCTGATCAAGTTTCGTGCAATTATCCGAGCGGAAAGATATTTGAGTCGGAGGCTCGATCTCCAACATGGCTGAAACAAAACGTCCTTGCGTGGTTTTGGGGGTGACGGGCTCTATCGCAGCATTCCGAGCCGCAGATCTGGCGAGTGCAATGGTTCAGAAGGGATGGGACGTACATGCGGTTTTGACAGCCGACGGCGAACGATTTTTACCAGCGTTGACTTTGGCGGCGCTGACCCATCGTTCAGTGCACACTTCTTTGTGGGAGGAGGGAAAGGAGGGGCGGATGGGGCATTTAGATCTGGCACGTGAGGCGGATGTGGTGGTAGTGGCACCCGCGAGTGCGGACTGCATCGCCAAGACAGCGCACGGGTTGGCAGGCGATGTTTTAGGAGCAGTGCTTTTGGTGACCGAAGCCCCTGTGATCATGGTGCCCGCTATGAATACGAACATGTGGAAGCATACAGCGACACAGTCGAACGTGAAGTTGCTGGGGCAACGGGGGGTAGAGTGGGTTGGGCCAGCGGAGGGTCGTTTAGCTTGTGGAGTCGAGGGTCCTGGCCGAATGGCGCCTGTAGTGGAAATTGTTGAGGCGATCGAAAAGGTCGTAAGAAAAAAGGTGAAAACAAAGTAGCATGAGACATCCGGAAAAGTACAAACCCACCGCCAGCTTTGTGAAGCAAGCTGCCTTCCGCGTTCCTTCTCGGTATAAGTCGATGCATCAAGAGTCATTGAAGCAGCCTGAAAAATTCTGGGGTCGGATTGGTAAACAGGAACTGGCTTGGTTTACGCAACCAAAAAAGACCTTGGAGTGGAAATCTCCTTTTGCGAAGTGGTTCGTGGGTGGAAAACTTAATGTGAGCTTTAACTGTTTGGACCGGCATCTGGAGGGATCGAGACGGCATAAGGCGGCCATCATTTTTGAGGGAGAGCCCGGGGATGTCCGAGTGTTGACGTATCAGCAGTTACACGATGAGGTTTGTCGTTTTGCGAACGCGCTGAAGGGCGAAGGGGTGAAAAAGGGAGATCGGGTAATGATTTATCTCCCGATGGTGCCTGAAGCGGCGATCGCGATGCTTGCATGTGCACGGATCGGGGCTGTTCATAGCGTAGTCTTTGGGGGTTTTAGTGCAGAGTCGTTAAAGGACAGGATTCAGGATTGCGGAGCCCGACTGGTGATCACTGCGGATGGGGGCTACCGAAGGGGGCAAGTTGGCCCCTTAAAGCCGAATGTGGATCTTGCGGTGGCGGCTTGTCCAGGAGTGCGGAGGGTAATTGTCTTGAAGCGTACTGGACATATTTCTCAACTCAACGAGATCGATCGTTGGTGGCATGAGTTGGTGGCGAAGCAACCTGCCTCGTGTCCGCCTGAAAAGATGGATAGTGAAGATCCGCTTTTTATTCTCTACACAAGTGGAAGTACGGGGAAGCCGAAGGGGATTCTTCACACAACGGCCGGGTATCTGTTGGGAGCTCACTTAACAACGAAGTGGGTGTTCGATCTAAAGGAGACGGATCTGTTTTGGTGTACAGCGGATGTTGGCTGGGTGACGGGGCACAGTTACACAGTTTACGGAGCTCTAAGTAATGGCACGACAACCTTGATGTATGAGGGTGTGCCGAACCAACCTGAACCCGATCGGTTTTGGGAAATCATTGAAAAACATCGTGTGAACATTTTCTATACGGCACCGACGGCGATACGGTCATTCATTCGTTGGGGGGATCACTGGATTCAGAAACATGATCTTTCATCTCTGCGACTGTTGGGGTCGGTGGGCGAGCCAATCAATCCAGAGGCTTGGCGTTGGTATCATAAGGTAATTGGTGGGGAGCGGTGTCCGATTGTGGATACGTGGTGGCAGACGGAGACGGGAAGTCATCTAATTACCACGTTGCCCGGGGTACACGCGACAAAGGCCGGGTCGGCTGGAGTGCCTTTCTTTGGTGTGGATATGGCTGTCGTGGATGAGAAGGGCAAAGAGGTGAAGGCGGGAGTTCAGGGTAAGTTGGTTGTGAGAAAACCATGGCCTTCGATGTTGCGGACGATTCATGGAGATCCCGAAAGGTACGCAAAAACGTACTGGAGCGATGTGCCAGGGTGTTACTTTACTGGGGACGGTGCCAAAAAAGATTCTGACGGATACTTTTGGATCTCGGGTCGTATTGATGACGTGTTGAATGTTTCAGGGCACCGGTTGGGTACGGCAGAGGTGGAGAGTGCTCTGGTGACCCATCCTGCAGTGGCTGAAGCTGCCGTGGTTGGAAGGCCCGATGATTTAAAGGGTCAGGCGGTGGTTGCTTTCGTGACCTTGAAGGCAGGGAACAAGTCGGGATCTGAGTTGGTTGCCGCGTTGCGGGAGCGGGTGAGCAAGGAGATCGGCCCGATTGCCAAACCGGATCAGATTCGCTTTGCCGAAGCTTTACCCAAAACGAGAAGTGGAAAGATCATGAGGCGGTTGCTGAAGGAGGTGGCGGCAGGTGGTGCTGTGAAGGGGGATGTGACGACGTTAGAGGATCTGAACGTTATTGCGGCGCTCCAGTCGGGGTCCGGGGAGGAGGGCTAGTATGTCGTGGCGCTTATGTCCTTCGGAAACGGCTTTATTGGTCGTGGATGCGCAGGAGAAGTTAGTGGCTGCGGTGCAGCAACCTACCGACTGGCTCGAACGCCTTGAAATACTGGTTAAGGGAGCGAGTTTATTAGGGGTTCCGATTGCGATTACCGAGCAGGTACCGACCAAATTAGGAAAGACGGTGCCGGCGATTGTTCATGCGGCTGGCAAGGCATGTAAGCCGATTTCGAAAACAAAATTTTCAGCAGCCGAGCAGGGAAAAATCTTTTCCAAGAAGCGGATTTTGGTGGCTGGGTGTGAAGCGCATGTGTGTATTCGACAAACCGTTTATGATTTGCGGCTTAAGGAGTTGACGCCGATCGTAGTAGCAGATGCGGTGGGTTCGAGGAGAGAGCGGGATCGAGAAGTCGCATTAGCGGAAATGAGAGCCGACCGAGTTGTTGTAACAACGGTTGAAGCAGCTCTTTTCGAGATGATGGAAAGCTCTGACCATAAACAATTTAAGGATATTCAAGCTCTCCTCAAGTAAACGGTTCAATTCTTGCCGAAATTTATTTTCCTAGCCTGAGTCACATCTCCAGCACAACCTCCCAACCTTTCATGGAAACCTCGAATCATCAAGAGCCTGCGTGGCCTTTTCAGGTCTCCGTTATTCCGAGAGTCCCTGAAGGTTTGGAGAATTTAAGAAATTTGGCTTTTAATCTTTGGTGGAGTTGGAATTACGATGCTTTAGAGCTGTTCCGTGAGTTGGATCCGGAACTTTGGGAGACCTGTGGGCACAGTCCTGTGAAAATGTTGAGGTTGGTGAAGCAAAACCGTTTGGAATCAGCGGCCAAGGATAAGGCGTATCGGGATCGAGTAGAAAAGGTGCATCAACGTCTCGAATCGTACCTGAATCGAAAAGACACATGGTTTACCCGGAACCTACCCAAAGAAAAAAAAGATACCCCCCTTGTCGCTTATTTTTCAGCCGAATTTGGATTTCACGAGTCGTTGCCCAACTACTCAGGGGGGTTAGGAATCTTAGCAGGGGATCACTGTAAATCTGCGAGTGATCTGGGTTTGCCGTTTGTTGCGGTGGGTCTCCTTTACCGCTTTGGATATTTTTCACAGCGAATCAATCAGGATGGATGGCAGGAAGCCTCAGCGATCGACAATGTATTTCAGGACTTACCAATACGCCAAGCCTTAGCGGCGGATGGAAAAACCCACGTTGTTGTGGAGATCTCTTTGCCTGGCCGAAAAGTTTTTGCGAAAGCGTGGGAAGTGCGGATTGGGATCACACGACTCGTGCTGATGGATACGGACTTGACGGAGAATGCCGTTGAGGACAGGCGAATCACGTACCAACTTTACGGCGGGGATCACGAGATGAGAATTCAGCAGGAGATTGTTTTAGGGATTGGTGGCGTCCGTGCCTTGGCCGCCATGGGTTTGGCTCCGAGCGTCTTTCACATGAATGAGGGGCATGCAGCGTTTCTCGGGTTAGAGAGAATTCGGCGTTTGGTGAAAGATGCTAAGCTTACCTTCATTGAGGCTCTTCAGTCTGTCGCTGCGAGCAGTGTATTCACGACCCACACACCAGTCCCAGCTGGAAATGATGCTTTTTCACCCAAATTGATGGAGAAATATTTCGATAACTACGTTCATGATTGTCAAATCGGTTTTGCCGATCTTTTGAAGTTGGGGCGTCCGTGGGCTTATAGTGAAGAGGAGCCTTTTAGTATGACCATTCTTGCGTTACGCCTGTCCCGACAAGCCAACGGGGTCAGTGCAATCCATGGCAAGGTTTCGCGTGGGATGTGGCAAAGCGTATGGCCTGGAGTTCCAAAAGCGGAGATTCCGATTCGTCACGTCACCAATGGAATCCACACCTTCACCTGGATGGCTCCTGAAATCCGTGGTCTTCTCGAAAAAAGCGGAGGTCCGATGACAGAGGAGGAGTTAGCCAAGGCAGAGGAGTGGAAAAAGAGAGTCAGTTTTAAGGACAAAGATTACTGGGTGACTCATCAAAGATTGAAATTAGATCTCTTAAAATTTGTTCGAGCGAATATCCGTACCCAGCGTTTGAGGAATGGTGCCAAGCCTGCAGAGATTCGGGAAACGGATCAGATGCTGGATCCTAAGGCCCTGACGATTGGGTTTGCACGACGGTTTGCTACCTACAAAAGGGCGGCTCTTTTATTCCGAGACCTGGAGAAGTTGGCCCAAATCGTCAACGATCCTAAGCGACCTGTTCAGTTTCTTTTCGCGGGCAAGGCTCATCCAGCGGACGAGGGCGGGAAAAAGCTCATCCAGCAGATCGTGCAGATTTCCGCTTTGCCGCAGTTCAAAGATCGAATTGTTTTTGTTGAGAACTACGACTTCAACGTGGCTCGCCACCTGTACCACGGTTGCGACGTGTGGCTAAACAATCCCACGCGTCCGCTAGAGGCGAGTGGAACGAGCGGAGAAAAAGTAATCACCAACGGATGTCTGAACTTCAGCGTACGAGACGGGTGGTGGGATGAAGCGTTCGATGGGACCAACGGATGGGCCATTGGTGATGACGCCTTTCGTCTGGAGCCTGAGGTCCAGGATGAGTTTGACTCTTTCTCGATGTACGAAATCCTTAAGCATGAGATTGCCCCCCTTTATTACGATCAAGACGCCGACGGAGTGCCCAAGCGATGGATCGATAGAGTTCGCCGAAGTCTGATCACGATTGGTCCTGTTTATAATACATCCAGAATGGTTGCTGATTATGCGACTGACTTTTATCGGCGTGCGGCCGAGAAAGGCCGCATGTTTGCGGAAGGGGGTTGGAGCAAGTCACGGGAGTTAGCGGTGTGGAAGGACAAAGTACGAATTGCCTGGCCTAAAGTGCGTGCGAATGGTGTTACATGGAATGGACCGACGCGGACAACGGTTAATGTAGGGGATACCGTTCCAGTTTCGGCGCAGATTTTTCTTGGTGATTTAAAAAGTGAGGAAGTTGCTGTAGAGGCTTACTTAAAAGCGATTGAGCCAGGTGGGGTGTCCAAGGTTGTAAGACTCGAGCCTGAGGGTGGTACAAAGGATGGGTGGCAGAAGTATGTGGGCAGGGTATCAGTTGAGGACTCGGGCAATTTTAAATTCAATGTTCGGGTGCGTCCGTCCCACCCATCTTTAACGCAAGCCCATGAGCTCAGGCTTATTACTTGGGCTGAGTAGATAAAGAGCTCTCTATAAGTAGATTAGCGATTTGAGGCTTTCGGTTTGAAACCCTGATTTCTCAAGGCTAGAGTTTGATGAATGTCAGTTCAATTCGAGAGTCCTTCTGCAGTCCGATCTCCCAGTCCTGAACTGGTGGGGATGGATCCTGCCGATGTGAATTTAGAAAGTTTGCGTAAAACCATTGAGTCGTGTCGGGATTACCTGTTGGGATTGCAAAAGGAGGACGGTCACTGGGTTGGCGAGCTCTTTGTGGATACGACTGTGGCCTGTGACTATCACCTTTTGATGTATTTGCGGGGAAAGGTGGATCGAGCCAAAGAGGCTAAAATTGTTCGTCATATTCTGCAGAGACAACTTCCCGATGGAGGCTGGCCTATTTATCCCGGGGGACCAAGCAACGTGACGGCGACTGTAAAATCCTACTTCAGTTTGAAGCTGGCAGGATTTACACCCGATGAGCCCGAGATGAAAAGAGCGCGCTCAACGGCGCTTCGCTTGGGAGGGATTCCGAGAACCAACACCTACTGCAAACTTTATCTGGCGATGTTGGGCCAGTATCCGTGGAAGTATTTACCCAACATTCCTCCCGAAATTCTTCTCCTGCCCAACTGGGCTCCCTTCAATATGTTTGAGATGAGCTCGTGGACACGGGCGATTGTGGTGACTTTGTCTGTCATTCGCAGTTTTCGTCCGACGACTCATCTCCCCCCAGAAAAACAGCTTCATGAGTTATACCCATATGGGGTAGAGGGCGGGCCGTTTTTTCATCCTGTTGAAAGAAGATTCCTTTCGATGAAGAACTTTTTTGTTCGAGTGAATGAACTACTGGGATTTCTTGAGGGGCTTTCGTGGAAGCCGTTCCGGAAACATGCGTTGAAGGTTGCGGAGAAGTGGATTCTGGATCGAACGGGCCCTGAATCAGAGGGCTTGGCGGCGATTTTTCCTTCGATGATGAACACTATTCTCGCGTTTCAGTGTTTGGGTTATTCGGATGACCATCCCAGAATGCGCAAAGCGGTTAAAGATCTTGAGGGATTGGAAGTGGATGACGTGGCGAATGGGGATTTCCGTGTTCAACCTTGTTTGAGCCCCGTTTGGGATACAGCCATCACCATGACTGCGTTAGGAGCGGCTGGAGTGAAGGCAGACGACCCGGTCATGCGCAAGGGAGCGGATTGGCTGTTGGCTAAAGAGGTTAAGATGAGGGGTGATTGGGTTGTAAAAAATCCAACGCGCGTGACTGGGGGTTGGGCTTTTGAATATTTCAATGACTGGTATCCGGATGTGGATGACACGGCAAAAGTTCTTTTGGGGCTACGAATGGCTAGGGCGAGTGATCCTGCGGCCCAAAAAGGGGCAGCAGAAAGGGGGTTGGCTTGGGCTAAAAGTTTCCAGTGCGACAACGGCGGATATGGTGCTTTTGATAAAAACGTAAATAAGAAGTGGTTGGAAGATGTGCCTTTTGCCGACCACAACGCGATTTTAGATCCCCCTTGTGCAGATATCACGGGCCGAATGTTGGAAACGATGGGGAAGTGTGGCGTTCCAAAAAAAGATCACCAAGTGCAGCGTGCGATTCGGTTTCTAAAAGATACTCAGGAGGAGGATGGCTCGTGGTATGGGCGCTGGGGGGTCAACTATATCTATGGAACATGGCAGGTTTTGCGTGGTTTGCATGGAATTGGGTTCGATATGAATGAGCACTGGGTCATTCGGGGTCGTGATTGGTTGGAGTGCACGCAGAATCCGGATGGTGGATGGGGCGAAAGCTGCGGTTCGTACGATGATCCTCGCTTTAAGGGAAGGGGAATTAGCACTGCGTCTCAAACGGGTTGGGGTCTAATGGGGTTACTTGCGTGCGGGGACATCCAACGGCCGAGTGTAAGGCGTGCAGTCCGATATCTGATCGAGACACAACAATCGGATGGCAGTTGGGAAGAGAAGTTGATTACGGGCACAGGTTTTCCTTGTGTCTTTTACCTAAGGTATGACATGTATCGGGTTAATTGGCCTCTTTTGGCTTTGGGAGAATACCAACAGATCGTTCAGGCGACTGGGGCCCACTAAGTATTCAAAAGAATTCGGTCGGATCGAAATATGGGGCAGATGAATCAGGGAGGTGCGATTGGAATTCTTTTTCCAATGGAGTTTGAGGCGGAGCCTACCTGGAAAAGATTGGGTGGAAAAAGTTGCGTCGAGAATGGATTTGAAACAATTCGGGGGAGTTGGAGTGGTGTAAGCGTTCTATCGGCAAGAATTGGAATGGGTCATCCAGGTCAAGAGATGAAAGTGGACAATTGGTTAAAGGATCATCCATGTAGCGCCATCATTTTGGCGGGATTGGCTGGGGCCTTGGATCCAGCTTGGGACGAGGGTGATCTGACCTCTTTCAAGTCGGAGGCATGGGATGAGTTTCATCGATGGACCGATAGTGAGTCCAATGTGAGATCAGGAAAGTGGCATACCGCACATGAGATCATTGCTACAGGGGGCGAAAAGATTGCTTTAGGAAAGCGTACAGGGTGTGGAATCGTGGAGATGGAGTGGGATTACGTGGCAAAGGCGTGTCATAAGCATGGAATTCCTTTGGTGGGGCTTCGAGCGGTTAGTGATCATGCGGATAAGCTGTTACCTGCGGATCTATTTCTTTTAGGTTGCGATGCAGTGACGGGGAAAAGTACTCCCGTAAAGATCGCGATGCATTTGCTGATTCGGCCATGGCGATTGTGGGAGCTTATTCCCGCGGTGGGTGGATGTATTCACGCGCGCAACGTGATGTCGAAAGCATTGAGTAAGTTTCTAGATTGGATGGGCGGAGTTCGTGATTCCTGATTTTGGATTTTAGGACCAAGTATGGAAGATCGGGGGCTCATCGATCCTGAGGTGACCGCTGATTCACCAATTCAGATGAGTTAGAGCTAAGCCCCATGAAAATGAGGCTTCATACATGGTTTTACCCAATGGCTTCAGCGGCTTGGAAACCGGAAACAACTGCTCCTTCGATCGTTGCGGGCAGACCTGTTTCCGTCCAATCGCCAGCTAAGAATAGATTTTCTGCTGATGTTATTGGACCTGGACGAGACAGGGGTTTTCCTGGTTCTCCAGTAAATGTGGCGTCACGTGATTTATAGATGACGTGATGCGTTACTTTCGCTTCGCGGCTCTCCGGAATGAGGCGTTGAATTTCGGACAGAATGAGATCGACCAAATACTTGCCCGTCTGGTCAATTAGGTCTGTTACTGCACTGATGACAGCAGCGTAAAGGTGGCCCGAGGCTCCTTTGGGAAGTGTGCTTGTTCGGTCGAACACCCAGTGCAGAGGGGAATCGAGAAAACCAGTAATGAGATCCTGTGTCAAAGGACGATCGGTCCAAAGATGAACTCCTAATATTGGGCCTGGCCGAAGCTCCCGAGCGAGCAGGGCAGAACGATCCCCCTCAGGTAAAAGCTTTGCGGCGGCCGTCCAAGGAACAGAGAGAACAAACTGATCGAAGGATATAGGTTCGCCCTGCTTGAGATTGAGTGAGACAACTCGGCGTCTGTTTCCGTCGTACTGTAAAGATTCTGCAGGGCGGGCTAAGTGAAGCTTTCCTTCTGTGCTGTCTAGAAAAAGACCGAGTTCTGGCTGGAGGAGATTGGAGAGTCCGTCGCGGTCAAAATAGATGGCGGCGTCTGTAGCGGAGCCAAAAAGAGCACGCCGTGTCACTTCCCAAAAAAGACATGCATCTGCGGTTTGAATGGGAACGTTCAAGGCGGCCAGACAGAAGGGTTCCCAAAGAGCGCGGATCGATCCTGGGGTTTGTCCCAATCTCTCCAGCCAAGGCTGGGTCGCCTCTCCTGGTTTGGGGGGGTAACCTTTCGCGCGTAGAGGAAACAGAATGATCGCCCATCGATCCAGCGCACGTAATTCCTTGAACCCCATAAGACCAGCCAGAAGGTGGAAAGGGGGTGGAATTTTTGAGGACCGAAGGATGGTGCGCCCGTGTTGGGGACTTGCAAAAGCCAGATCCAGGCGATCGTGTTTTTCTAGACGGTCGCTGTTTCCGAGGGCCTCAATGAACTCAAGGGCACGATGATAGCAGCCCATAAGAATGTGTTGTCCGTTGTCCAAAGTGGTGCCTGTCTTCGCTTCCCTGTAACTGTGGGCTCGCCCACCCAACTGAGGTTTTCCTTCAAACAATTCCACACTGTGTCCCTCTCTTGTCAGGGCAAAAGCTGCCGCGCTGCCTGCGAAGCCTCCTCCAATGACAGCGATTCGACTGGGGGTTCTGCGCTTTTTGTGGGGAATCTTTAATTGGGCGCGTCCTCGTCGAAGGGCTTTGAGTTTTTCCCAGCGTGTGAGCTTGATGGGGCCGGATAGAACCTCGTAATTCTTGCGATGAATTTTTTCCAGAAGATCGCGATAGACCCCCGTCATCAGAAGAGCGGCGGAAAGGTGAGGGCGATCGGTCTCGGGGATCAGGCGGTCCGCTTTCTCGAAGTAGTGGCGGGCACGAAAGTATTGAAGTCGAAGAAGACGTGCCATTCCGGGCGTAGGGTGGGGACGTCGAAAATCATCTTCTGTAACTCCAAGTGCGAGGCACTCGTCTTGGGGCAGGTAGATACGACCAAACTTTTGGAGATCGTAGGAAACATCGCGTAAAATATTGGTTAATTGGAACGCAAGTCCGAGAGCCACGGCATAGTCTGCAGCGGCTCTTGTTTGGCAGTTAAAAATATTAATGGAAACGAGTCCGACAGCGGAGGCTACGCCGTAACAGTATTTGCGTAGGTCCTCAAACGTTGCGTAGCGGTTTCGAGTTAAATCCATTTCGACTCCGCTCAGAATTTCAAAGAGTGGCTCGGGTGGAATCAGGTAGTGACGCACTACGGGTGCGAGTTCTTTTGCTAGGGGTTGGGTCGGATTCCCCTTGTAGATTGCTTGGATATCTTCCCGCCAGGCTTGGAGTCGTGCTTGGCGTTCGGCTTGAGGAACTGTGGTTTCGTCCACGATATCGTCCACCGTACGACAAAACGCGTAGAAGGTGGACATGGCCTGCCTCTGTTCTTTAGGCAGACAGATAAAGGATAAGGCAAGGTTGGATCCGCTTTTACGAGTAATCCGCTCTCCTGTGCCTCCAGATGCTTGGGTGGTGCTCATCCTCCGAAGAAGGATTGGATGCCTAGACGTAGGAAGTCCAGTTTTGAAACTTTCGGCCTCTCTGTGAGCGTGTTGTAGGATTGGGCTTCAATTTTCTTTAGAATTTCTGTTCCGCCTAACCATGTAAGGCGAATCTCCCACGAGAGGGGGCGAGGTAAATGGCGTGAAAGCGATTCACCCTGACGGAAGAGGGCCCATGTTCTTTCGCACTGATATCTCAAACAGTTACGAAAATTGGGGGTCGCACGACCCTCAAAAAGATCCTTTTCTGTGACTCCTAATCTACGGAGATCAAACTGAGGTAGATAGATGCGGTCTTTTCCAAGATCTACGGAGATATCTTGCCAAAAGTTTGCAAGTTGAAGACCCGTGCAAATGTTATCAGAGAGTTGGGCAAGCTCAGGGCTTCGTTCTCCGTGGATTAGGAGTACGAGTCTGCCGATCGGATTGGCACTACGGCGACAGTAGTCGAGGACGGACGGGAAGTCTTCGTAACGGCGTTGGATTATGTCCTGTTCAAAAGCGCTAAGGAGATCGAGGAAAAGAGAGTCGGGAAGATCTAGTTCGGCCTTGGTTTTTTGGAGCGGCTCAAAGATCCACGCATAGGATCGATCGTACTCCTTGCCGTCGATAGCATTTTGCCAGGCTTGGCGGTAGTTACGGAAAACGGCAAGGCGTTCGGCTTCCGAAGGGGCTTGCCCTTTTGAGTGGGCTCGGGGGTCTGCGTAGCCTTCATCGGCAAGGTCGTCGGCAACACGGGCAAATGCGTAGACGGCATGGACGTGAGGGCGGAGTTTCTTGGGGACCAGGCGCCCCACGGGAAAGTTTTCGTAGTGCTCGCGGGCTAGTTTGGAGCAGGCCTCGTAGGGGTTGCTTGCCACAGGGACGGGTGAATCGAGTGTTGAGATTGAGGACTGCATTGCGTTGATTTTACAGATATTTAAGTGCGGGGCGAGCGGACAAGTAGAGCCAATTTTTCGCATTTTTGCTGAACAACTTGTAGGAAAATTCTGGTCGACAAGGGCTTGGCAAGGCCACGATTGGTTATGCGTTATCTCTCTGGAATTCAGCCCACTGGGCGGCTCCATCTGGGGAACTATTTCGGAATGATACGCCCTGCTGTTGAGCTTCAGGCCAAAGGGGAGGCTTACTACTTCCTAGCCGACTACCATGCCTTAACAGGAGCTAGTGAGCCGGGTCAGTTGGAGGGGTTGGTGAGGGAAACCTTCCTTGATCTTCTGGCTTGCGGAGTAGACCCGGACAAAGCGGTCGTTTTTCGTCAAAGTGCAGTTCCTGAGGTGCACGAGTTGGCTTGGTATCTTTCCACCGTCACCCCCATGGGGCTTTTGGAAAGATGTCACAGCTACAAGGACAAGGTGGCGAAAGGCATTGCCGCCTCCCATGGCCTATTCGCCTATCCGGTGCTGATGGCGGCGGACATTCTTTTGTACGATGCCGACCGTGTACCAGTGGGACAGGATCAGAAGCAGCATCTGGAAGTTGCGCGGGATATTGCAGGAAAGTTTAATGACAAGTACGGGTCGGTTTTTAAGTTGCCGGAGTCGATCATTCGGGAAGATGCCGGAGTTGTTCCTGGGGTGGACGGGCAGAAGATGAGCAAATCTTACGGAAACACACTTGAGATTTTCGCCCCAGAAAAGGATCTACGGAAAAAAATCATGGCTATCAAAACAGATTCCACGCCAGTGGAGGCTCCTAAAGCAGTCGAAGGTAGTACTCTGTGGGGTTTGGTGCGATTGATGGGAACGGATGCAGAGCGTTCAGCGTATCGCGCAAAGATGGAAAAAGGTGGCACAGGATACGGGGATTTAAAAAAGGGCCTAGCCGATCTGGTTTTACAGGAGTTTGAGGGAATGCGAAAAAAGAGGGAGGAGTTGGCTTCCAATTCGAATCGTGTGGAGCAGTGGATGAAGGACGGTGCATCCAAGGCTCGGAAAACGGCAGAGCAAGTTTTGGCTCGAGTTCGATCTGCTGTAGGAACGCAAAAATGATTCCGATGCTGGAGACCCCCGGGAGTGAAGCCCTGCGTGTAGAACTATCCGCTTTTACGGGACCGCTGGATCTACTCCTGCACCTTATTAAAGAGCAGGAGATGGATATTTATGAGATTCGTTTGGAGAAATTAACTGAGCAGTATCTGGCGCGCCTGGACAAGATGCGGGAGGAAAATCTAGCGGTCGCAGGTGAGTTTCTGGTGATGGCGGCAACTCTGATTTACCTGAAAAGCCGCACACTGCTGCCTGTACAGGATCGACCCCCTGAAGAGGTTGAGGATGAGGATCCGAAGTGGGAGTTGATCCGGCAGCTGATCGAGTACCGTAAGTTTAAGGAGGCTGCAGGGCAGTTGGGGGATCGGGAAGCGCTGCACTCCCGTATCTTTGGAAGAATTCCTGAGCGGGTGGTCGTGAATCAGGCGATGCAGGGACCGGGCCAAGTCTCGATGTTTGATCTGGTCTGGGCGTTTCAGAAAGTCCTTCGTTCTTTGGAGGATCGATCGAAGGTGGGTCGTTTTGAGGACGAGCAGTTCACCGTAGGGCAGAAGATCGAATTTATCTTGGATCGGGTTTTGCCTGGGGAGGAGGTTCTGTTTGAGGATCTGTTCCGGAATATGTCTTCCCGAGGAGAGGTGGTGGTTACCTTTTTGGCCATGTTAGAGTTAATTCGGCTTCGTCAGGTTGCAGCAGTACAAGAGGGGCCCTTGAAGCCGATTCGAATTCGAAGAACCCCAGAGGGTATTTTGGGGGTTCCAACGGAAAGCCTTCCCACAGAGGAAGGAACTGGTCAACCGAGTGGAGATTCCGCAGTTTAAAGGATACGAACTATGGAATGGGCACGAGTACTGGAAGCACTCTTATTTGCGGCAACGGAGCCGATGGAGCCTTCGCGTCTGGCCACGATTTTACGAGATGGGCCGGAGGGGGGGCAGGGTTGGCCTGATGTGAAGGATGAGGAGGTACGGGAGGAGCTAACCCACTTGGCGGAGAGATTGGCTCCCCGCGGGTTGATCTTACGGGAGGTGGCAGGTGGATTTCGAATTGGAACGGCTCCTGATCTCTCGGGCTGGGTCGCGAAGTTGAAAGGGGTGGTTCGTCCGCCCCGTTTGAGTCCTCCTGCACTTGAGACGATGGCGGTAATTGCGTATCGGCAACCGATTTCGCGGGCAGAGATTGAGGCGGTACGGGGGGTGGACTGCAGTGGAACTTTGGACACTCTCGTGGAGAGAGGGGTGATACGAATTTCAGGGCGAAGCGACGCTCCCGGAAGACCGATTCTTTACTCCACCACTCCACTGTTTTTAGAGCATTTCGGCCTCAGGGATTTGGAGGAGTTGCCCAATTCGGAGGAGTTAAGAAGAGTCAAACTTCCCACACCCGTTGATCCTGCGAGTCCACAGCAAAAGGAGCTGATCCATGAAACTATCGAGTCTACGAACCAAAGTTGACAGGTTAGACGATCAGCTCGTTCGCCTGCTGGAGCAGAGAGCCGGAATTGCGCGTGAGATTGGTCGGCAAAAGCTTGCGAGTGGGCAGTCGGTATTTGCACCAGCCAGGGAGGCAGCGCTCTTCCGAAGGTTAAGCACGAGACTCAAGGGGACGATGAGTCAGGAAAACTTAAAGGCCATTTACAGAGAAATCCTGGCCACTGGACGAAACTGCCAAGGGGGAGCGCGGGTGGCGTTTCTAGGGCCTGCGGCCTCCTATTGTCATCAAGCGGCCCGAGAGCGTTTTGGGTCGGCAACGGATCTCGTTCCGTGTCCGACGATTGCTGAGATCTTTTCCGCGGTGGAGAGGGGGGAAGTGGAGGCGGGAGTTGTCCCGATCGAGAATTCGAATGAGGGAGCTGTCGGGGCGACTCAGGAGGCTTTGCTGAATTCCCATGTCACAATTTGTGGAGAGGTTTATCTTCCAATTCGCCACGCCCTGCTGAGTAAAACAAAGAGTGGGCCGATCCGAGTTCTTTACAGTCATCCTCAGGCTTTGGCGCAGTGTCGGCACTGGTTGGCTATGAATTTGAGCAAGACGAAGTTGGTCGAGGTGGCTAGCACGGCGGAGGGTGCGCGTCGCGCCTCAGTGGAGAGGGGAGCAGCGGCTTTGGCGAGTCCTTGGGCGGCTCAGTTATATCGGTTGGTGGTTCGGCAACGGGACGTTCAAGACCGCTCAGGGAACAGTACTCGATTTTATCTTTTGGGACAGGAACCCGCAGGGGCGACGGGGAAAGATAAAACGAGCCTTCTCTTTACCCTGCCACACCGAGCGGGGGCTTTGCATCGGGCCTTAGGGGTTTTAGCTTCGAAAAAATTGAATTTGCTGAGTGTAGAGTCACGGCCTGCACCTGGGAAACCTTGGGAATACGTTTTCTTTGTGGATGTGCGGGGTCATATTGACCGGCCTGAGTTTCGGAGGGCGATGCTGAAACTTCAAAACCATACGCAGGATTTGCGGATTCTGGGTAGCTACCCAGAAGAGCGTTAGGATGGCGGAGGAGACAAACCCAACTTCGTCTGGGGAAAAGGGGAAAGCGCCTCAGCAAAAACTGAGGCTTAAAGTTCGGCCGATTGAAGAGAACCAGCCACGAGTACGTAGAAAAGTGGTTACATCCGTGCCTGCGCCCAAAGCTGGGGTGGAGGCGGCGGCCGCAGTGGAGGAGCGGAGGGTGGGAGCGGGGAGAATTGTTCGGGATGTGGGAACGGCATTGGTTCAATCGATGCGGAATTGGAATCGAAAGGTATGGGTTTCGATCGGGGTGGTAGTTGCGGGGCTTGTAATTTATGGGGGCTGGGTGGAGTGGAGAAAAACGGTGGTTCGTGTCCGTGTGGATTTGGACGAGATACGATTAGGCGACAAGCCGGAAGTTCTGGTGTTGTACGATTTTTCAGAACGTTTGGCGGGTTTACGACGGGACTATGGAAGAAGGCTTGCTCCGATTCGGCCTCAAATTCGTGAGTTGGAGAGAACTTTGGCATTAGCCAAGGCGGATGCGGCGGGGACACAGGAAAAAGTGCGGATGGTGGAATCTGTTGTGCAGGAGGAGACGACAAAGGCCAAGACCGTGTTTGACGATTATCGAACATCTGTCAGTCGACTCTGGCTGGAGGAGGCGGGTAGTTTGGATTTGGAATTTGACACCGAGAGAAAAAAATTTCTGGGTGAGGTGGAAGTACGGGCGCGTGAAGTAGGATTATTTTACCATCCAGAGGAGGATGAGGATCTGCAGCAACCCGAAATTGCTGCCAATGAGTATCGTTTGGCGCTGTATCGCGCTCCACCCAGCATCAAGATGCCCGACCAGTTCGGGTGGATTGAGAAAAAACTGGGGGAATGGCATAAATTTGAGAAGGATTGGAACGCCCGATACAAAGGATTGAGCACAAAAGCCAAACAGTTGCGAAGCCCTGCGAGCACCAGTTTAGAGGACAAATCGCAACGGGTAGGAATACAGGCCAAGGAACTTCAAAAGTTTCGTGGGGATGCTGCGGTGATTCAAAATGAAATCACTGGATATGAGGAGAGATTAAAGGAGTTACGTGCAAAAGAGGCGGAGGCCAAGGGACCTTTTGAGGAGGATGTGGGAGCGATACCAGATGCTTTTCTTTGTCAGCGTGTGCCTTTAAGTGCGGATGTGGCAGAGATTCCGGTAACTGGAAAGGTTGCGGAGGCTTCACCGAACACCTTGCGAGTTGTGATTCGGGGAAAGCGCGCGGGTAAGAGTGCTTGGGTGATTTTACCGTTTGAGCCTGTGCCACACAAAAGGATTGAAAAGAAAGTGACAGATGCGGATTTTCGACCCGTGGACGACTGGCTGGACGAGTAGGAAGATCTTAGCGGTAGAGACGCAGGATGCCGAAGAAGACTTTGGCGGCACCCAAGGAAAGAACCATTCCGATCCCGGAGTAGAAGAGCCAGTTCGGAATTCCCGAGTCAGGTTTTTTTGGGGATGGAGTTTGAGTTTTCAGGAGATGTTTTCCAGAGAAGATACTTTTTAACATCTCGGGAGAGTAAGGCGAGGAAAACCCCAAAAACCAAGGTGTCGTCGACGATCCCGATGATGGGAAGGGCTTCGGGAATGATATCCAGGGGATTGAGGAGATAGAGGATGGAGAAGATGCCTCCCGTAAGTGTCCCCCAAGGTGTCTTGCGGTATTTCCTTTTAAAGGAATCGCGAAGCATTGAAGGAGTGGCTTGAAGGAGGGATGGGATTTCACTCACCTTGGGAATGAGGGAGAGGCGACTCATAGGCAGATACTCCCACAACCTGTGGTGTGTGGAAAGGGTGTGAGTGGAATGGAATAGATCGACGAGTAGAAGACATTAGGTAGGATTACGGTATGAAAATTAAATCTAGCATCACATTTGTGGCACTTGTTCTTAGTCTCTTTACTTCCTTTTCCATGGCGCAGGCGCCTGCAGCGGATAAGGACGCACTTCTTGCTAAGGTGACGGCAGCGATCAACCCAGAAGCTGATGGAGACAGGAAAGAATTGATTCGCAAAGGTCTCGCTGCCTTGGCCGATCTGAATGCTGCTGGCACGACACCTGAAGCTTCGTTAAGCCAAGCAAAAGCGAAGGGAAATTTGAGCGGGGATAAGACTGAGAAGATGAGCAAAATGTTGATGGAGATGTGGAGCTTGAACACACCTCGGATGACCGAACCGGCCACCTTAGATGCTCTTCGCAAGGGCGAGATGCCCGACCCTGCGCTGAAACGGCCTTAGTCGCCGTCTTGGTGGGGTCTATTTGCCGTGCCGCTGGGGAAGCCAACCTGGCTTCTCTGGGTTAGCCATGTTGGGCGGTCGCTCTGCTGTGGGGGTCAGATTGCTGGATGATTCGGAAGAATCGGCACTGCTTTTTTTATCTTCCCCATAGATGGGGGTGAGGGCCATGGCGGCAAGGAGGCAAAGGATTTTCTTCATAGGCTCATCCAAGCCTAAGGATTGGCTTCGTCAAGGAACAGGCTTGCGGAAAAACAGAAGGGCATCAGTTTTGGGAAAATGAAGTTTATTTCCTTTCTTCTGCTTGGACTCTTTTCCTACCTGTCTTGGGGGGAGACGGTCGATCCAACTCCCAAGTTCAGTCAGGAGTTGCAGGAAAAAGCCACAGATGGAGATGCGGATGCGCAGTATCAGCTTGGGGATTGCTACTTTTTCGGATTAGGAGTCAAAAGAGATATGGTGGAGGGTGTGAGTTGGTATCGAAAGGCGGCAGAGGCGGGGCAGATGAAGGCGCAATTTAATTTAGGTGGCTGTTTTCACGAGGGGATGGGTATCGAACCTGACTTAATGGCGGCGATTCGATGGTGGAGGAAGTCGGCCGGACAGGATTATGCGCCTGCCCAGATCAGCATTGGGGACTGTTATATTTTTGGGAAAGGCCTCGCCCAGGATGAGCAGGAAGGTGTGCGCTGGTATCGAAAAGCAGCGGCGCAGAACTATCCTGCGGCTCAGCATCGCTTAGGAAACTGCTACTATCACGGTCAGGGGGTGAGGAAAGATTTGGCACAGGCGATCCAGTGGTATCGCAAAGCCGCGGCGCAAGGGTATCAAGCCTCGCAACGAGCTTTACGAGAGCTGGGAGATGAGGGAGCGGACTAAGGGGTTCGAAGGCGGAGATAGCTAAGAACGAAAACAATCAGGCTGATTCCGAGAACTCCTCCTCCAATGAGCAGGGTAAAGATCCAACTGCGCAAATCAGGACTTTTCATCATAGGGTGATTTTAAAAGCGGGGAATCGTTGTGGGAAGTCTGGATTGTCTCGGTGGGTGAAAAAGGGAGAATTGGGAATGCACCGTGTCCAAACAGGAAGAGGGGGAAAAGTGATTGTGGGTTTCCATGGGTGGAGCGGGGATCACAGGACCTTTCAGCCGTTACTGGAGAACCTTCCTGAGGCGATTTCGTTCTACAGCTATGATCTGCCAGGGTGTGGCCAAACGCCTGAACCGCCGCGTTGGGAAATCCGTGAGGTAGCACGGAGTTTGGCGAAGGAGTTGGTGGGACTGGAGAAGGAGAATCTGACCTTGGTAGGAAGTTGTACGGGGGGATTGATGACGGTTTTTGTCGCGAGGGAGCTGGCGGAGATAGGTCGGGGGAGTGTGGTGGGACGACTGGTGATGATTGATCCCTTTGCGGAGTGTCCTTGGTATTTTCAGCTCTTTCTGATTCCCGTGTTGGGTCGGATCATGTATTCGACGGCATTTGCTAATCCGTTGGGTCGATGGATTACAAATCTGTTTCTTAGTGAAAAGAGATCAGGAAAAGTGGATCTGACTGAATCATTTGCTCAAGTGAACCATCGGGTGACGTTGGCTTATCTGCGAATGTTCGAGCGGGCTGGAGCGCCCGAGCAGTTTCGGGATTTAAAGATTCCCACCGAAATTATATGTGGGGAAAAGACTTTTGGGGCGGTCAAGCAGGCGGTAGAGCGGTGGCGGCAGGTTTGGCCTCAAGCGAGTGTTCATATTTTTCCTGGGGTTGGGCACCTGCCCATCGATGAGGGAACGGAGATGGTAAAGAGGATTCTTTTTGCGGGTGTGGGGGAGAGACGAACCCCTAAAACAAAAAAGCTATCTGCGCAGAAGGCGAGGGAATTACGAGAGTGGAGGAATGAGCTGACGCGAGGGGATTCAGTGGGAAGATAAATTAGCTTGGTGCTAAGTGTTCAGATTGCAGAATTAAGGGATGAGATTGTTAGCTCGTTGGGGTGCGTTTCTTATGGTGGCGGTTTGGCCGTTATCTGGAATGGGAGAGGATGCGGTTTCGACTGTGTGGAATGAGTTTAATCAAAATGGGGTGGTGATGGTGCAGCCATCGCCTGGGCTAGAGACGCCTGAGGCTAAGGAGGCTCGATTGGAGCGGGAGAAGGAGGAGGTGAAGGATGCGAAGTTGAATCGATCTTTGGTGAGGCAGGAGATCTACTGGCTGGAGGGGCGATGGGTGAAGAAGGGGGAGGCACTGGAGGCGCCTCGATCGCTGGGGGAACTGATCGATTCCGACCATGATGGATTTGACGACTTTACCGAGGTGAAGTTTCACTGTGATCCGACGAATCCGGATTCAAATCCGTCCCACTACTTTGAGGTGAAAGGGAGCAACCGGGTGATTTTCTATTCGACCAATGCTGAGGCTGTTCATCGGTGAAACAAATCTATCTGTTCTGTGGATTCCATCTCTTGGCTTTGGGAGCAGGGAACGCACAAAGACTGGATTTAATCCAAGAGCCCTGCATTACGGGGGAAAGTTGCCGATGTCCCTGTACGCGGGACGGCAAGAAATGTCCTTGTATAAAGAAGTGCGGCCCAAGCGACAAAATCATCAACGAACTAGTTCCATAAGGAATGGTCGAGGAATGCTTGAAAATGCGAAGCACAGAACCCTTCTTTTTTCTTAAATGCGTGCCTAACGAGGCAGGCTCGGTAACGGATACGATATTCTACTTGCTAATTCTTTTCGTTTTATAATAATTAACAGTGTGAGGGTGACATGGCTTCTTCTTGCCTTGGTTTCATTTTCTGGTGTTGCCTCTGCACAGGTGCTTGATGATGGGACGAATTACCCGCTCGAAAAAGTTAAGGCGAGCGACCCTCTTTACGGAAACAGACCGGCACGGACGATGTCTCAACGTGAGTTTTCGCAGTTGTATGAGCGTCAAGTTGTTCATCCTGCGATCAGTCAGGGGGCTCTCATGGGGGCTGTTGCTTTAGATCTCCAAACAGGTGAAATTTCGATCTGCGAAAAAGCACCTGAACCCTCCTCGCTCTCCCTTTTGGGTTTGGCTGGGGTGTTGATGGCCTTGAGGAGGAAGCGATAATGCGAAATCTCCTCCTCTTCAGTGTTATCTTGGTATGTGCTTCTCAGAGTTCGATCGCTGCACTGCAGATCGTAAGGCAACCTCAGCACCAGATTGTATGGCTTGGGGGGCAGGCTTCATACAGTGTGGTGGCGAATGGCGCTAAGAAGATCACCTACCAGTGGCAAAAAGATGGCGAGGATCTTCCGGGGCAGACGAAAAGCACTTTAAGAATTAAGAAAACAACGCCCAACGATCGCGGTGTCTATACCGTGCGGGTATCCGACGGATAAGCCACTTTAACCAGCGATCAAGGATATCTTTTGTCCATGGGCAGTTACATCCAAGAAAGTGAGAACTTTAACGATCCAAGCTCCACAAAGGGGCTTTTGGTAGGTGGAGAATATGGTGATCTTTATCCTGAAATCTCATCCGGCAAACTTAGCTTTAAATATTCCTCGGGGATTTCAGATCAAGGTGATGACTGTTTTTGGTTTTGGAATCAATCACCTCAAAGAAAACAAAGTTTCGATGTCAGGATTGACGGCACTGATTCAACCAGTGGAAAGCTTCAGTTGATAGCAGCCTGCTTACCCAGTGGTCTCGGTTATCGAATTGAACGTAATGGTCGTGAAGGAAACTTCAACGCAGGCAGTGGGGGAGATGGCGGTAAGGCCATAAAACGAGAATCTTATATTACCAGTTCAACTCAGTTTTCTTTCCGGCTCGTTTATGATGCCTCTTCAAAAGTACGCACCCTCAAAGCCTATTACGATGAAGACGGACCCTTGAATGGGGAAAACTGGACTCTTTTGCAGACGGTAAGAAACCCTAACTTTGTCACTGGCAGACCCATCCTCATCGGAGTTTGTTATAATAATAACGAATCCGGCGATGCGCTGGATGGCAACAACGTCACTGTGGACAATTTCCAGGCCCGCTAGTTCGGTAAGCTCTGAGCTCCAGAGGAATCGATGGATGACTGGAGGTCGAAAGGAATTGGTAGGTGTATGACGATGTTTTTACTGCTAGGGAAATTGCGACCTAAGTGGCATGTAAACTATCCTAAGAAAAAAAATTAGGAGTGCCTGCGTAGTGACATCTGGGATATTGCATTTGTGGTATGTGTAGAAAAAAGAGCTTGATTTTTTACCTGTCTATGTTATCGAAAATGATGAAGTTATACCTATTTCCTCGTTGGGCGAGTTTGCTGTTGTTGTCGGTGGCCTTGGGCTGGGGGCAGTCCTTGGAAGAATCCCGGCGGTTTGTTCAAGGGGTAAGCGATGAAATGGCTGAAGTCCTTCGGGAGCGCCGCGTAGCGGACAAGAACGGTCAATCGGTAGATCCTTTTGATGTCCGGTTGGAGGCGTTAGAGGCCAAGCGCTATCCGGCATTGAGGCAGGTAGTGTTGGCAGAAAACCCCACCGCCTCGGAGGTGGATGCCGCTATGATGCAATTTTCTCTCCCAGTCCTCGGTGCGCCAGGGGGTCCAGTGACGGCCTTGGCAGGTGTAACCGTGGCATGGAACGCCCTTTTCTTGGATCCCATCAATGGGCAGTTCATGGGCTTTAGCCGCGGTGAGGGGCCAGATCCCGCACGGATCTATTCCAACCAGTCGTTAGCGGGAAGTTCCAACTGGAGTTCTTTTTATCCGTATCCCGGCGATTATGACTGTTCGGAGGAGTGGGATATCCTCACGGCGCCAGATGCCTCCACTGCGGCAGATTGGGTAGTGGAGGAGCTGATCAGCTTTGGCGAGTATCATCAGACCAACCAGTTTTCCAACTTTGAGCTCGCCCGTCTTGGCATTCGATGGACCGACCCGGTTACAGGTCAAAGAGGTCGGCCAGATGGATGGAATTTAACCGAGTTGGTCGGGGCTCGAACGGATGCTTCAACCCGAGCGGAGATTAAGAACGCAATCCTCAACTTGGACGGGGGAAGGGTGGTCTTTAACTTCTATGTTCTTCTGGATAGCGGTCGCCTTACCCACATGCAGAAGGTTCTGGGGGTGCATGCCCTTGACCCGGCCAATCCCAGCGGCAACCCTTTCTTTGATTCTGAAGTGCCTTATCCCGATCTGTTGGACGGAGACCTTGTTTCCACCAGCACCGATGAGGAGCCCTTTTTCCGCTCCCAGCAAATCAGTGCGCCTTTTCAGGAAATTTTCACTGTCGGAGATCCCTCGGCCATCGATCTTCAAGGATTGGGAGACTACGCTTCGCTGATGAGGAAGCTGGCATTGAAGGAAGTGGGGAGAGACGAGGACGGCAACCTCATCGCGGGTGACCCTAACCGGCGTTATCTCAAGGCAGCCAATCGTGCCTATTCCTACCTGCGAACCATTGGAAATATTCAGGCCATGAATCAACTGAAGCCGCTCTATTCCACTGCTTTTTCGCTGATGAATCAGCGTATGCAAATGCTAGAGCTGCTCGCGGACCGAGCCTTGGATGAGGACTTTCCTTCCCGGATCATTACGGCGGCCAAGGCCAAAGAGCAGGTAGAAGGCGCCGCCCGCGACATTCTGCTGTTGCGGGGAAATCTCTCCCAAGACCTACGGGCGATTGCTGCGCAGTTTCAGGGGCGCGGATTGAATCCCGCCGATCTGAGCCAGCCCTTAAAGCCAAATGATGACCTCGCGGCTCAGTTGGAGGCGGTGGTGGAACGGATCGGGGATGCCTTGGATCTGGCGGTCAAAAGCCGGGTGGAACCGATTATCACAAGATTCGTTATACCCTTTAGGAACCCCCAGGCGCCGGTGATTAGCAGTGATTTATCAGTTGCGGGCGATGCGGGCAGCCCATTCACATACACCATCACTGCCTCGGGATTGCCTACGCGATTTGCTGCTGGGGGTTTGCCCAGCGGGTTTACTTTGAATACCTCCACGGGGGTCATTTCGGGGACCTCGCAGCTGGACGGCACCTTTCGGGTTACCTTGGCGGCTTTCAACCAACTTGGTCGGGGGTTGGCTAACTTAACTCTGACCCTCAATCCCACGTATGAAATCACCAGCAGTCTGGCCGCCACGGGTCTGGAAGTGGGGCAATCCTATCGTTACAACATCACCCTTCGCGGATCGGTCTCTGCTTATGGGGTGAATAATCTGCCGCCTGGATTATCCCTCAATCGTCAGAACGGATTGATATCGGGGCGCCCGACCCGCCCAGGAACTTTCACCACTACCCTTCAGGGGCTGCAGGGAAGTGCCGTGCTAGCGTCCGGCCAGAAGACTTTTACAGTCAGCCCCGTTACTCCCCCAGTGATTAATAGTAGTCTAACGGCGGCCGCGCTGACGCGAGGCATCCCTTACACATACACCATCACAGCTACTGGTTCACCGACAAGCTTTGGTGCCGTGAATTTGCCTCCTGGCTTAAGGGTTAATGCCAGAACCGGGGTGATTTCAGGCAATCCGAATCGTGCAGGGGTGTATGTGGTTACTTTGAGGGCTACCAAACCAAACTCCCTCGTTGCTACGTCGACTAAGGTTCTGACCGTTTGGGCGCCCTAAGAGCTGCGGGAATCGTCTTAGGAAGAATAATACTAGCGCCCGGGTGGATTCGAACCACCGACCCGCGGATTAGAAATCCGCTGCTCTAGTCCCCTGAGCTACGGGCGCCTTATCAAACAATGTTGTAGCAGAAAGGGATGAAACGGGCGAGGCGTTGAAATG
>Ga0214923_10000198_pt1 | contig 92980 bp, 74 predicted proteins | sample LL1510_MetaG_FD_177993 | JGI IMG/M metagenome (GOLD analysis project Ga0214923, IMG submission 177993) | Freshwater microbial communities from Lake Lanier, Atlanta, Georgia, United States - LL-1510 | ecosystem: Environmental > Aquatic > Freshwater > Lake | place: USA: Georgia | collected... | reverse complement strand
TCTTGTGGAGACTCCAAGATTCTGCAGAGCTTTGTGCGCCTGATTGAGACATTTACCCAACTCGAGCAACTGGCCGCAGGCAAGTGCCTGCTCACCTAAGGAAGCAAGCGATGCAAGCTTTATAAAACTCGCCTCGACCCGAGGAGGGTCTGCTTTGCGCAATTGGGCAACTTGCTCAACCATCAGACGAGTTGGCGTTCGCTCATGCGTATCGACGAGCAGGAGCCAAAACGGAGTTTGATTGCGGACCGGCACTGCGCCATACCCTTTTTGAAAACGAATCACACCTTCGGCAACGACCGTTGCAGCATCCAGGCCACTCGCGCGGCCATGAAAAACTCCGTCCAGATGGTTTGCAAGCGAGGCAATCTCCGACGAATTTTTCTCAACACCACGTGCAGCTGCGACTGCGCGCAGAAGCGCTGCACTCAACGCGGCCGAGCCACCCATTCCTGCTCCTAGGGGAAGTTGAGAGTGAATTTGAATCGTTTGCGGCTCAAATTGCTCAAGCGAAAATTCATTGCCGCAGATGAGTTGTACAGCAAGCTGCAAAGATGCACTCAAACGCTCACGTTCCGGAGTAGGAAGTTGAACACACGTCTCGCCCATCATCAGGACCCAAGCATTCAACCAACCTTGATACCCTTTGCCAGAGTTCAATTTTTCTCCAAAAAAAATCTCGAGCGATTGCGAGTGCAGCGGCAACGCGAGCGCTGGGTGCCCGTCAACTGCCGAGTGTTCGCCGATCAAAATTGCTTTGCCGCACGCGCGACCAGACGTTCCGGGAGATGCCAAAATCACGGCTCACCTCCAAGAGAAAACTCCCGCACGGCTTCTGCAAGTGAGAGATCCCTTATCAATTCTTGACCGCAGTTGACCCGCAAAAGAGCTTCGCGTTTTGCGTCCTCTCCCATCATCAGGCCTGGCAAGCGTGTCGCGCCGATAAGGCATCGTGCTTGCGCAAACTCAGGGTTTAAAGACAGCTGCGCAAAAAAATCAGCAAGCGTCGAGGAAGCCGATGGCAAAAAAACAAAATGTGGATTTGCACCCGCATCCAGCGTCCAAAACATTGAAGCAGATGTTTTGTTACGTATACATATAAATTTTGAAATTGCGAGCGCAGTTTGCTGACTCATATAGTGCAAAGGGGTTGCTCCAGTGGCCATGACTGCGTGCATTTCAAATGCATCAAGTTCGGAAAGTTCAGCCACCTTCTTAAAATCGCCGCTGGCAAGTGCGCGAGTCATTTCGCTCAACCGCTGCGGATACGCAGCTAAACGAATCTCCTGCAGCACACTCGTTTGCGCTAATGCATGTCCTTCTGAGCTGCCAATTTTCTTTTCTTTGGAATCGAGAACTAAAACGCAATGCTGCAGTTCCGCGAACGATTCTTTTCGCTGAACTTGATAAGTTGAGCTGTTTAAACTCTCAAAATCGAGCTCCCAAGCAACAAATTGCGATTGCAAGGGCCAACCCATTGCTACTGCAGAACGTGTCGCTGATCCGCTACCTAAGCGAGCCCACTCAGATAACCAGTTCTGTTGCTCTTCAAGACACAAAAAGCGTGAGAGATTTAGCATGTTGAAGACAGCTGCAACAATTCCAGCGTATCCCGCTGCGCTCGATGCAACGCCACAGGCAGTTGGAAAATTGTTCTCACTCTCAACATGAAGCGCAATGTCGTCTGCAAAAGTTGACAGCAGCGATTTTAAAAAAATCTCCATTTTTGCCGGGATTATTTGTTGTTCACCATTGAGTGTCAGCAGAAACGAAGGCCTTTCACGCAAGTGTTGCACGCAGCCTCCGACAAGCGGAAAAAATCTTCCCACCGCAGTGACCGTGGTGAACGCGCGAAATCCTGGCAATGTTAAACTCAAACTGGAATTGACGGGAATTTGCCGACGACCAGGAACTTTGCCCCAATATTTTAGCAAAGCAATATTACTCGGTGCCGAGGCAAATCCAGTGTCTCCTGCTTGAACCAACAGCTCGCCATCCGCGCGTGCTTTCAAAAGCTTTTCTGCAATCAGTTTCAATTTTGGATTCTCATCCAGCACATTCAGAGGCATTGTTGTTCCTTCAAATCTTCAAAAGCGAATGCAACGGATAAACTTTTCAACTGATGGTTTTGTATCAATTGTTCAAGCTGCTTGCGCGACGCGAGAACCCAAAGGCAATCGCCGCCGCCAGCTCCCATGGTTTTCCAAGCAATTCCTTGTCGCTTGCACTGTGCCGTAAATGCACTGAGCTCGGCAGAGTCTGGCAACAAACCAGCAGCGAATGCCATTTCAGAAGAGGCTCCGCAGAGCTCACGGGCTTTTTCAACGGTTGGACAACGAAGAAACTCGCGGGCAAAAAAACTTTGTTGCTGATAGAAATAATCATCGAGCCTGCGTTTTTCGACATCCTTCAACACCGAACGAGTGTTCGATTGAATTCCTGTCTCAACGAAACAGCCGAAATCTTGCAGCTGTTCGGGATTTATCTCGAGCGCGCTCACGACAGGTTCAAGAATGGTGGGAGCATCTTGACGAAAACCTTGATCAACAAAATGCAGACACCGCACCGAGCCCGATTCCTCTAATGAGCTTTTGTTCAAAACACTCCAGCATTGCACAGCAAGGTCATAGCCACTGCCGCGCCCCTGAAGTTGCATAAGAGATTGATAAATTGCTGTCCAAAAATCTTGTTCAACTGGCCATGTCAGTAAGCGCTGATTCTTGAAACTAAAAAGAAATAAATGAAAAGCGCTCAAAATTGCCGACGAACTTCCGAATCCCAAACTTGGGGAAAAACTTTCAATGACGTTGACTGCCAAAAACGAATCACTCAATAAATAGTCGTATGGTGAAAGGTAACAAGCTAAATTACGTTTCTCACCTATCTCTTCTTCAATAACTCGTTTTTTCAATTGATCGACGTGAATTTGCAAAGGCTTTGCAAAAAATCTACTGTCAAATTCGACCAAACCCTTGCCGCTCGAATTTTTCTCACAGCGAGAAATTTCGAAATTGAATTTAAATCGAGAATTCGGGATCGTGACAGCCACAGCGTCGCCACCACGCATGACTCCGTACTCACCGAAGAGAAGCGCTTTACCGGGGACGACAATCGTCTGTTTGAAAGGGTTATAACTGGCTTGCACCTGGTCCACGCGACACCGCCGAAAGAGAAGGCACGTGATCGTAGCGCCTCATCATCTCAATATTCTTCTCATGCAAAGCCATGTGTCCGCGCTGAATGCCCTCGCAGGCCAAGGCTCGCAAGGCCGACAAATTCTGCGCCAAGCCAACACTCGCAATAAGACCTGAAAGCTGGTCAGCACGTGGGTTGTCGAGCAGAGCAAGAGTCGATTGAACCGCAGGGTGCAAACGAGTCACGCCACCCACTGTGCCCACTGCAATAGGAACAGCGATTTCTCCGACGAGGTGGCCTTCGTTGCTCTTCCACCAGCGTGTCAATGGCTTGTATTGTCCGGTGAGTGCAGCATACGCATGCGCACCTGCCTCAACGGCGCGCCAATCGTTTCCAGTCGCAATCACAACCGGATCAATTCCATTCATAATACCTTTGTTGTGAGTCGCCGCACGGTAAGGATCTAGATCCGCAAATTCCCACGCGGCGACAATCCTATCAACCGCGTCCGTTCCAGAAAAACCGCCGATTTCTAAAGTTTTTGCATCAACTTCGCAACGCACGCGAGTGATTCGATGAACGGTCAGATTGGTGAGAATCTTCAGCCCAACCGTACAAGGCAATGAACTTGGCAACCAACGCCCAAGATCCTCTGCGATGGTATTGACGATGTTTGCCCCCATCGCCTCACGCGTATCGACGTGAATGTGAATTACGAACATTCCAGGCTGTGGCAAAACACGCAGCTCAACGCCAGTGGCACCGCCACCGCGTGCAAGCAACTTTGGATGGCAATTGTTTGCACGCTCGAGAATTTCAGCGCGCACGCGTTCGAACCACAGAGGCACGTTGCCAGCTTCGCTCGCAGCAACCTTAAATTGAATCTGGCTTGTGGCGATCGTTTTTGTTGGGGTAGTGAAGAATCCGCCGCGCGATCGTGCCAATTTTGCACCGTGGCTTGCAGCTGCAACCACACTCGATTCTTCCACAGCCATTGGAATTAAATATTCACGTGCATCGATCAAAAAGTTTGTCGCAATGCCAAGTGGAAGGCTAAAAGCTCCAATACAATTTTCGATAAAGCTATCGGACATGACGTGCGGAAGATGTCCTTCTTGATGAAGAACCTCAGCGCTTTCCCGACTGAGAAAACCGCGTTCAAGCAGAGCTTGCAATCGCGCTTTCACAGACATCTGCGCAAATCCGGCAATCCGGCTTGAACGCGGGGGGGCTTCATGTCTAAGATTTTCAATTTGTGGGCCGTCGATATTCGAGTTCACATCGAAATCCGAAAAACCCTTAGGAACAACGACATTCAAATCAATTGTAGTCATAGTTCGGACCTCTTTCTCAGTCGGGCCGCAAGATCATCAATGCGTCTTGCACCCGAACAGTACATCGCGATCTCGAGTGATCGCGCGAAAAATTGCATCTCTTGTTCCAACGATTCATCGGCAGAAAGACCCACAGGCGGCTGCATCACGGCGCGAAAAAACGGTAAGCCAATTCCGCACATCTGCGCACCAGCCGCGAGCAGGACTGCTGCTTGCTGACCATCGCGAACACCACCCGTTGCCACCAAGCCCCGCGCTAGGACGCCGCCAAACGCTTTACAGACAGGCGCACATTCGACCGTTGATTCCAAAGTCGACAGCCCCCAATTGCGGAACAATTCGCCAAGCCGTTGGGTTAGCGGGTCACCGCGTTTTCCCTCAATGACACTCCAACTTGTTCCTCCGTTGCCACCCACATCGACTGCTGAAATACCGCACTCAAAAAGTCGGCGGCAGGTTTCTGCGGTCATTCCAGAACCAACCTCTTTGACAATCACAGGCACCGAAGACACTTTCACAAGTTCCTCAAGAGCTCGCCCCACCCGCGCGAAATTACGTTCACCTTCGGGCTGAATTTGTTCCTGGAGTGCGTTTAAATGCACAGCGCAGGCATTGAGTTTTAGGTCGTCGACCATCCGGCACACGTCAGCAACGCTGACTCCGTAGTTGAAGCTCACAGCTCCAATATTGCCAATTAAAAATGCTTTTGGAGCGACGCGACGCACATCAAAAAGACGTTTATAAGAAGGATCCTTGAGCATGAGCTTCTGCGAACCCAAACCCATCGGAATACGCCAGCGTTCAGCAAGCTGAGCAAGCGATTCATTCATCCTTTGCCCCTCTTCCACTCCGCCTGTCATGCCGGTAATGAGATACGGCCATGCAAAAGATTCACCCAGAAAAGAACGCGACGTTTCTAATGCTTCGGGCGAAAAATCGGGCAAAGAATCAGGTGCGAGAAAATACGAAGCATGCGAACGCGACCGCGACTCAACGTTTTCACGTTTGCAAATATCGATGTGGTTTTGCTTTCGCTCGGCCGCTCTTTGCGGAGAGTCCTCAAGCGGAGCCGGATTTGCGCGCTTGTCCACGTTTTCAAAATCTCCATTTGGATGCCCTTTGCCTATTGGTAAACCGCCGCAAGGTCAACCAATTATTGTGTTTTACTCGTGTTCTAGCGCACGCAAATCCGGCTCTGCCCACGCAGTCAAAACACCGCCGAGTTTTCACTCCGCTTTTGCGCCCAAACACAGGTAGAATGAAGGCAATCTTGCGCGCTGAAAGGGGGCAAAAGCCATGCAAAGGACATCCCATCTTGTCGCACTTCCTCTAACAATCCTCGGAATTTGTGGAACTTTTGCGGTGGGCTTGAGCGGCTGTAGAAGCGAGTCTCAACCATCCTTGCCCGGTTCAGAACAGGTGTACGGACCACGCATAGGCACGGTGCTTCGGCTTGCCGGAGAACTTGGGGTGAAAGAGCGGCACATGATGGCTGCAGGCTACGTCAGCGGCCACTTCGGCCTGACCGAAGGACAGAAGTCACAGCAATGGCTGTTTGAATCGGGGCGCAGCAATTCGGTTGGGCTCGACCTGCGTGCAGCTTCCGACCTCCAGCAGCAGACGTTCCGCTCGCAGATGGAATTCCTCGCGCGCGAAATTCGCGCGCGCGCAGAACGGCAACAACCAAGCAACGATTTCGATTGGCTCGCTCTCATTGCTCAAGCTGTGGTTGGAGAGTTCGAGCCCGATCCAAACATCCGCGCGTTGCAAGTTCGACTTGTCTTGATTGATCTCATTGAAGCCAATAATTCAGGCTTTAATGCAGCACTCAACGACAAAGAAGTTTACACACTTCAACCTGCTGGCGACGATGAACGGATCGATTTGCGCTTACTGGATCCCGGGCAACTTCGTCTTTTGAACGGCTTCCGATTTCAAGGCGACGGACTTGCAGATCTGTCGGTCGAGGGCAACGCGAAAGTGCGCACCGGCATTTTGCGCAATCCAGGTAAGCTTCCCAAATTGGTGATCCGACTTTGCCCGTCAACAACCTTGCGCTGCTTCGAAGCTCTTCGCAAAACATCGAACCTCGGCGCGCATTTTTTAAGTTATCGCGGCCTCAATGGCACCCGCGAAACCATTCAATTGCACGACTCAAAATTTGAATTAAATTGGCATGAGGAAGCACAAAAAGACGTTGTCACACTTATGCTTTCCGGGGTAACTGGAGTTACTCGAGAGAGCATGCGACCCGACCTGTTTGACTGGGAAGATTACGTTTCGCTGAGAAGTTTCATTCGCCGTGCTGCGGGCCGCCTGACGCAAGATATTTTTACCGACAACCCAAACCTTCTGCAAAAAGAATTCATTCGCACAGCGGTTCAGGAAACAAAAGGCCTCATTGACGAAAATGTCGGCGAATCTGAATTCCCACTCGGTTCAAACTGGGATTCAGAACTCTTTCGAGAACTTTTGACCAGTGAAACGCTGCCAAAACAATTGAGCCAGCTGAAAATTGAACAACCCAGCAATGGACAGACCATTGCTGGGACGGTCATTGAAGGTGCCGTCTATCCGGATTCGGAAAGCGGACAAATTCAAATTTTTCAAGACAGCACGGATCCAAAATCAGATGGCAGCCCCTGGGACTTGGTCCTCAAACGCGACATTGACCCGAGCCAGCGCCGCTTCGATTTTACCCACGAGATTCGTCGCACAGGTCTGAATGGCAACCAAATGCGGGCGTTGAAAGTTGTTAACCGCAGGGTGGACGGCAGTCTTCTTGGGTCGCGGATCATACGCCTCCGAGTGGGTGGCATCTCACGCCCCTAATTCAAGAGAATCCAGCAAATTCCGATAGCTCTCATGTAGGAATTTTGACTCACGGTGGGTTTTAGACTGGCCAATCAGTCAGAATATCCGATACTGGAAGAGAACTGCGGGGTTGAGTCATTAGCCCGTGGGTTCCCTGAATGGGGAGGACGGCTCATTGGATAGCTCGAATTCTTCGAACAGCAATATCTGGACCACAGACATTAACCCGCAGGCTTTTTTTCGCGAAAAAGTTCTCGATGCGCAAACGCGACAGGGCATTCAGCTAAGCGAGAATGTCGAGTTTTATATCGTGAATCTTCTGTGCGACTATCTCCGTGCTGACGATAATAAAATGAGTGACGAATGCCTTGCGCTCATTTTGAAAAAAGCGCTTGAAAGCTCTCACGGAGAGCAGATATTCCTCTACAAAAAAATAGGCGACACCGCCCTTTACTTCTCTGGTTTCTTTCAAGAATACTTTAACAGAAAGTGCTTCGACATTAAGTATTATGTGATGATGGGCGAAGGTGCTTATGAGCAGCTTTCGAATTTAATGCGGAAAAGAAATGCATCCGAAGCTGCAATGAGCGAGATTTATGGAGAGATGGCATCGAGCTTCGGGACTGCTGTCGATATACTGACCGACGTCTCAGAAAATACCACTGGTTTTGAAACACATAGAACGACTTTGTCGCTTTACGACGCATGGCTATCGACCTCAAGTCGCAAACTTGCGCGTGATCTGAATAAACGTGGTGTCACTCCGATCCACGTTTCGAAAAAGGCGGTGCAATGAATGAAAGTCGTTTCGAAGCGTCACTCGCATGTTCGTGGAATTTCCTAAATCGATATTACAATCGTAATTCCTCACTCAATATTTTCGAATTCATCATATACAGCCGCGACGCTTCTGCGCGGGTTCTCATCGATGATACTTCGGAACCAGATTCAGCGTTTTTAGCAATTGAATTTCCCGAGAGTCTGAGACAACAACTTAACAATAGCCCGTGTCCTGACCTGCATTCCCTGTCGGTGATTTGCGAAGAGATCAGCCACTTTTTTCATCTCACCGATGCTGCAGAGCAAAATCTGCAAGTGAGCGCTCTCCAACTCGAAGCTTGGGGTGAAATAGACAGATTCCTCTCTTTTCTCCATTGGAATTCTTTTTTTCCGCACTTGGCGCTGCAGAATCATTTTCATAACTGTCGAGAGGTCTGTGATGTCCTTTTCGAGCAACGTGATTTTGTTGCCGAAAACTGCGAACTCTATCGCGAAGCTGAATCACTCGCATTTCATCACTTAAAACGCGCATTTTCGCACTGCTGGAGCAACCAGCAAATAGACTGCTCTTCTGTCGATCCTCGTGCACAAAATTATTTGCGCGGCGTTGTTGGCACTGGGCGTGCATTCATACAAATTGCTGGCTAGAGGAAAACGTTCCGCAAAAAAACAAAACAAGCGAGCCCTAAAAGCTCGCTTGTTAACCGGTGACTTCGGCTTGCATCACAATGACCTAACTTCAACAAACAAACTTTCTCGCTTCAGTGGCATCATCTGAATCAAAGAAAGGATCATCAATCGCTCGAGTCTGATGCACCCATTTGAACCACTGAACGCTTTGCTCAATGAGCCAGTAGTGGCTTGCAATGCAACTCGCCGGAATATTCGCTTGGCAAAATGTCACGGCTTCTTCTTCACTCGCAGTTGGGTTGCGCTGAACCCAACTGCGAAAAGCCTCTTTGAAGTGATTCTTGTCAAACATAAGATTCTCTCCTCTTCCACATGTCTGACATGAATCTCGGAAAGAGCTTGCCAACATTGAGAACTATTTGCCCAGTGCACCAAAGACAGCTAACCTAACCCCATCATCCGACTCAACCTCTTGGAGGTATTTAAATTGAACCAAAAAATCACCACAGCTGAGTGCTCGAATCAGGCACTTTTTCAACTCAATGAGCCCGTTGCGCAAAAATTACGAATCCCTATTTATGACTTTTTAAAAAGCAAAGAGTATCCTTGGGAGCTTCTCGGCACGCCACTTGCCGATTTCGTGCTTCAGCAGGTCTCGGCAATTCCGGAATCTATGCGACTCAAAGGAAAGATTAGCCCACAAGCATTTCTTGAGAACAAAGAGCTGATTGTTGTTGAAGAAGGCGCAACAATTGAAGCAGGCGCATACGTTTCAGGGCCAACCTACATTGAATCAGGCGCTGTTATTCGCCATGGCGCCTATGTGCGCGGTCAGGTCTACATTTGTCAGGGTGCAGTCGTTGGCCATACGAGTGAGCTCAAAGGAGCACTGCTTTTGAATGATGCTAAAGCTGCACATTTTGCCTACGTGGGCGACACGATTCTTGGAATCGATTGCAACCTAGGAGCAGGGACGAAATGCGCAAACCTGCGTCTGGATCACGGACAGGTTCCCGTGAGAATAGGCGCAACGACACTCTCATCCAATTTAAAAAAGTTTGGTGCAGTTTTTGGTAACCGCGCCCAAACAGGATGCAATGCTGTAACGAACCCTGGAACCATTCTGTGCCCTGGCGCTATATTGCTGCCAAATACAACGGGACAAGGCGTTATTGAAACTCGCAGTGCCTTTACGCCGCGGAACCAATAATTCCGAGGTGAACACGTTCAAGCGTCAGCGAGCAGCGCTCTTGGATATGCGGGTTGCTTGCCGAATTCGAGTCCATTGAGATATCAATCCGCTCACTCGAAACCAAATCAAAATGAAAGCGAATAACGGTTCCGTTCGGCCGATTTCCTTCAAAGCTAAAAATTCGCCCATTTGGGTGGTCAGAAAGCATTGGCGAGTCAACCGCGTGCATTGTGTGCAGGTGCTCGCGGCCATCAAAATATTGGACTTCGAGATGCTCTCCTTCATCCTGCGAAAGCACAAAATAGACATCCATCAACTGGCCATCGCTTTCGATTGAAGACACTTCAAGCCGCAGCCCGTAGCAAATTCCTGGAATGACCTCTTGTCCCGAAAAGGAACACCGGAGCTCCGTGCCATCACGCATTTCACCAGTTCCGCGGAAATCACCCAGTGCAGGAGCAAACGCACGAATCATAGAGGCCTCCTGATGTATCGACAGTAACTCTTGCAAACTTCCTTCAAAGCCATCCTTCGGCGTCCTTGACGAGGACTTAAGCCCGATTTGAAGTAAGTCAATTTTTCTAAAAATGATTTAGTAATTTCCGCAACGTAAATGGAGAGAGTAGGACGCTGTCGCGGCCACGATTTTCAAACTTTTTGGGAATCTCAGCCTCCATTCTCAGGTAAGTTGAGGGGTCTTCCCCCCACTGCGCGGCAAATTCAACTCCGATCTCCAACAAACGAGAATGATGAGGAATGTCTCGATTCGACTGGCGCAGTAATGTGCGAGCCTCGACACGCTGACCTTTTTTCATCAGCAGCCAAACCCGATCGGCAGCAACAAATCCCAATTCATTGTGGGTCGTTGCCAACCGTCCAGCCTCTTTGGCGGCAGCCGCAACCCCAGCCACGTCGCCCAAGAGTCGCTTCGCCCGTCCCAAAATGCTCCAATATTGATACTCATTAACCAGTTCTGGATATCTGCGGCGGACATCTTCAAGCGCCATTGAGTATGATTCCATGTTCTCCTTGTCACCCAATCCTGACGCAACCTTCACAGCCAAATACAGCCATTCAACATACAAAAACGGAAAGTCTTGCAAGCGTTGTGTTGCGGTTAAGAATTGTCGAGTGGTTGCAGCAGCCTTATTTCTTTCTGCTGCCAATTCGCGCTCGGAAAGCCTCTGGCCAATCTGCTCAATAATCATCGCATGAGCACCCAAGAAATCTCCGGCTTGAGCAGCCAAGTGTCCCTCAATCAAACGCGCTAATGGAGAGAACGATCTTTCGGCAAATAATGGAGCCAGGCGCGCTCTTGTTTCGCGAGGTTCATTTGGTTTAGCTTGCGCAACGACGTTGAACATCCATGCAGTCAAGCTTATTTCTGAGTCTGTCTCAGGGTCATCGCTTTGAACAATCAGCTGTGGAAGTTCATAATTGCGCAACATGATATTTAAAAAAGACGGAAACATATATGAACCAATATCAGGACCGTATTGTCCAGGTGCCAAGCGAACTTCTAAAGACTTCTTGCGAACTCCTGTGACGCTTTTCAAAAATTCTAATTTTATTGGCTCCGAGGCAGTCATAAACATGCGCGCAAAATGGATCGACATCTGTAAGTTCCATTCGGACGTCAAAAAAGGCCCTTTGTCGATCATCTCATCAGTGAATCGGGTCAAATTTTCGCTCGTTGGTTTGAACAGTTCTTTGCCTGCATCAAGGATTTTTATCCACTCGCGCCACTGACTTTTTTGACCTATCAAGCGCGTGTTCAAAGAATTCACAACTTCATTTGCTTCTTCTTGAAACCCAGCAAGCAAATAGGCCCGCGCTGCATTTAGGCAAATTTCTAAATCGCTTGTCTTTCCCGGATCGGAACATGCCTGTCTGAAGAGAATAATTGCTTTGGGATATGCGGCAACTTGCAGGTAATAGCGCCCGGTCAAATCACGAATGGCATTCTTCTCTGACATCCCTGCCGAACCAAAATTTTGCGGCATTGACTTCAGTAACACCACAACTTTTCTCGGCTCCACCCGATCAAGAGCAAGCGAAATGTCTGCAAGCAAAGCCAAAGGCGAATTCGCCTCTGCGTAGCGCGAAGTTGGGCGTGTCAAAATATGGTCTGCGAGAACAATCTCATCGTCTGCAAAGTCATCATCAAAGGAATTGCTTTCGCCAGGGACCTTGCGGTTGGTATTCTCGATTGCCAATTTTGGATCCGCCTTTGCCGGGGCCTTTGTTTCTGGATTTTTGACCCTCGCCTTCTTTTCGATTGATGCCTTTGGCTCAGCAGATTTTTGGGCGATTTCACTCGACATTTGACTCGTCACTTGAGTGCGGGTCATTTGTTTGAAAAGTGCAGCGGCCCAGACAAACATTGCCAAAACAAACACCGCCATGACCATGCGAGCCTCTTTGCTGGCTCCCTTGACGACGGCCGGAATAAAAGATTTTTTTTCCAGGTTTTTATCTTGAGCGGGAAGCATATTTGTTTTTGTTTGTTTCGCGTCCGCTGCTTTTTGGGCGGCGCCTGCTTTTTTATCTCCGGCAGGCGCTTTATCCTTGCTCGCTGCAGTTGTTTTTTCCTTCGCTGCAGCCGACGGCTTTGCAGCAGAACCAGCTTTACTTTTATCTTCACTTCCCGCTTTGCTTTTGTCTGCGGGCGACGCTTTATCTGCGTCTTGCTTCGGAATAGATGCCGGCTTTGGTGCCGAGGGTGCTGGCACTGCCTCAGTTGTAGGCCGTGCCAAAAGCGGTGGCGAAGCCGGCGGCAACGGCGCTGATGGAGCAGCGGAAGGAAGCGTTGATACGGCGGATTCCACAAGCGTAGGAAGAGGAGAATCCGATTGATTGGCCGTAAGACTCGTCGACGTCTCAGGTCCATTGATTTTTTTATCGCTATCAAACACCCCGGCGGCTCGCGTGAGCTCAAAAGTTTGCCCAAAAGACCCTGAGTTCGCAGAACTGAGTGCCTGGGCGCCTTTGAGGACCTCAGCAACAAACATGTCTTGCACGGCAGCATTTGAAGAAAACGCCTCCGGCATGGGTTCATCAACCATCACGAAAGTCGCTTCTTGCTTCTGAGGTTCAGATGACTGCGGGAAGTTTTGCTGCAAGCGAACGGCATGATCGTGCATCTGACTGAGGAAATCACCAGGCTGTCCAATCTCAAGACTCTGCGAGTCGTCTTCCGCTGCAGGCTGTTGCATGACAAATCCAGATTCAGATGTGCTGCCGGGAACATATTCAGAAGGTTGCCCCTCGCGCGGCGTAAAATCGACATCAAAGGTGGGTGCTGCGGAATTCTCAGCAGACGCAAGATCCAGCGCAGCAATATTTTGCTTCGCATCGTCACCCTTGTCGGGTGCGTCAGGCAAGTTCCAAGCTTGCTGAGATCTATTCCAAACGCTGGTCATCCGCGTTTAACCCTTTCGCACTAGAGCGCAATTGGGTTTTCGGCGGAATTGAACTTAAAGCACTGGGTAGGATTTACCGAGTCGGTCGTCCCACGTAGAGCTCACGAACGGCAAGCAGAGCTTCTTTGGGAGATGCTTGTTCCAAGGCGTTTCTCATCGCACTCATCATGTCGTGCAAAAAATGCAGACTGTGAATTGTCAGCAGGCGATACACGGTAAGTTCTTGAGCAACAAAGAGATGCCGCAAATAGGCGCGAGAAAAATTCCGACAGGTCGAACATTGACATCGAGGGTCTAGTGGTTGCTCGGCAGTGCGGTGAACAGCATTTTTGATGTGAAGTTTTCCGCTCGGATCAACATCAGTTCTAACAAAAACAGAACCATTACGGGCATTGCGGGTTGGCAAGACGCAGTCAAACATATCGATACCAAGCAGAACGCCATCGAAAAGGTCATCGGGCGTGCCCACTCCCATGAGGTATCTGGGTTTCCCCTCAGGCAGAAACGCTGTCGTTCCGGCGAGAACCCGACGTAGCTCCTCTTTGGGCTCACCTACTGACAAACCACCAACAGCGTAACCCTCAAAGCCGATATCAAGCAATTCACGCGCACTTTTCACACGCAAATCGGTATGCATACCACCTTGAACAATTCCAAACTGAGCACGGGTTCTTTCGCTGCGTGCAGCTCGTGCTCGTTTTGCCCAGCGCATCGAACGTTCCATGCTTGAAAGAGCAGTCTGCCAATCCGCGGGATACGGGGTGCATTCATCAAGAACCATCTGAATATCTGAATCGATAGAGTCTTGAATGCCAACAACACTTTCTGGAGTTAAACTCACCTTTGCGCCGTTGATATGATTTGCAAACGTCACCCCCTCTTCCGTCAATTTACGGATCTTCGCCAAGCTCATCACTTGGAATCCGCCACTGTCTGTCAGAAGCACGCCGGGCCAACGCATGAAACCATGCAGACCACCAAAAGTGTTTAAGACATCAAGCCCAGGTCGAAGAAAAAGATGATAGGTATTTCCCAAGATCAGCGAAAAGCCAATCGATGCCACATCGCTGGATTCAAGACTCTTTACTGCACCCGCAGTGCCAACCGGCATAAAGGTGGGAGTTTCAACAACAACATCGCCGAAGCTCAATTGGCCGCGACGTGGACCAACTTGGGAAAAGAGAATTTCATCGGCTTCCGATATCACCTCTTTGCCTTTAAGAAATTCTTTCTCAGCCTGAAGCCAATTTCCCTTCATCACGTGCGAATCAAAACGAGCGAGGTTTTCGCCTGCCAAATCGAAAAAAGAGTGCTGACGATTCACTTTGAAATTCATTTTCTGGCGGGTTGGAAGTGTCTTCATTTTCTTCTCGAAAAAAACAACAGGCTCGAATCACCGTAACTGAACAGTCGATACCTGTTTGCAATCGCATGCGAATAAATATTTTTCCATCGGTCATAGCCAACAAGAGAGGCAATCAACATGACCAATGTGCTTTCGGGCTGATGAAAATTTGTAATGATGCCGTTACCACACAGTGGGCGGTAGAACCATTGCTTCGAGACTGGACGAACAAACAGCCGCGTTTCCATCCACTGATCAGCACTTTCCAACAGAGTGTCTTTGATACGAATTGGCTCATCTGCAAATAGCTCGGACAGCGTTTTTCTCTCGTGCTCACAAGCTTTTTCTATTTCGTAATCTAACGCACGCAGCAACACCGATTCAACACAGCGCAATGAGGTGGTACCAACAAAGAGCACGGGCCAGCCATTTTTCAAATGCTCAATCAAATGCTGCATTGTTGAATTTGGGATTACACACAGCTCACTATGCATTTGATGTTCAACTAAATTCTCAGCCGTCACTGGCTGAAATGTGCCAAGACCAACATGCAAAGTCACGTGCGCCATTTTAATTCCAGATTCTGAACATGCCGCAAGGACCTGGGGTGTAAAATGCAAACCAGCCGTGGGAGCTGCGGCACTGCCTTCATGACGTGCATAAACAGTTTGGTACCTAAGCCTATCGAGTGCAGCGACCGACGGGTCGACAATCTTTTGCGGATCCCGTTCGATATACGGGGGCAATGGCATTTCGCCCTCGCAGGCGAGCAATTCACCCAACGGTAATCCAGAAATATTCGCCACCAGGGGTGGATCAAGCTGGATAATTTTAAAGACCGCCTGACCGCTGGCCTCACTCAAGATCTCTTCACCAGTGCGCAACTTTTTCTGCGGCCTCAGCAAGCAAGGAATTTCGTTTTCGTTCTTGGTCGAGAGAACAAAAACTTCACCTCGCGCTCCTGACTTCCGGCGAACACGCAAACGAGCCGGAAAAACTTTGGAGTCATTCACGATTAATAGAACTGAAGGAAATAGATGAATGGGAAAGCGATGCCGAATGACATCTGCAAGTTCGGAAAAATTCCTGTCTTGCAAATCATCGCCCAGGTCATCACTGCACAGAAGACGCGCCTGATCACGTTCTGCGAGAGGTTTTTGCGCAACCAGCTCCTCAGGAAATTCGTAATAAAAATCACTCAATTTCATTGATCAATTACAATTCTCTTCAGATGAGCGCCAATCCGCGTAACAAGTTCGTAATGAATTGTTTGCGCCCAACCAGCAAGCATTTCAGCACTCACCGTTTCACTCCCATCGCTTCCGAGCAAGGTCGCTTCAACCGGGCTGTCATCGCTTGTCATACCAGTTACGTCAACCACGATGTGGTTCATCATCACCCGACCAAGGACCGAAGCGCGATGACCATGAACTAGAACATGCGCACGCCCTGATAAAAGTCGGGGATAGCCATCAAAATATCCAACCGGAAAAACCGCAATCCGAGTGTCCCGTTCGCAGCGAAACGTGCAGCCATATCCAACATAAGAACCTGCTCGTAAAAGCTTAACAACCTGCGAGCGGCATTTCCAACTCAAAACAGGCTTCAATTTCGGCAGTTGTGGCAGCACAATCTTCGCTGAAAGGCGAGTTTCTGCAGAAGGCCAAAACCCATAGAGACCAATTCCAACTCTCACGAAATCTCGATGTGCCATTGGCAAAACAAGGGTTGCCGCGCTCGCAGCGATATGGCGCTCGAGTTTTGGATGGTTTGCACCAAGCAGTAATTCAATGGCTTGGGTGCCTTTCTCAAACTCAGACAGTTGCTCAACCGCGTATTGTTGCTCAGTCACATCCTCTGTGTTGGCAAAATGGGAAAGGATCCCCTTGATCCGAAAGGGCGAATCAGAGTCAGCTAAAAAACCAAGCTTACTGGAAATTTCATTGGGGAAAAATCCCTCTCGAGACAATCCAGTCTCAATATGAACATGAGCGTCCGCTCGCAGACCCTTATTTTTCAACATCTGTGCGGCAGCAAAGACGTTGGCGTCTCCGAGAGTCACCTCAACTCCGCCAGCTGCAAGCTGACAAAACTCGTCTGGAGATGTCGCGCCAATAACAAGCAATCTTCTTTGCGACCAATTGTTCCTGGCCTCTATCCGCCGAATCTCAAGCGCATCCCTCGGAGATATTAAATGAATAATATCTACAAGCGGATGGACGAGCGGGAGTATCTCGAGGAGGCCATGGCCATAGGCGTTTGCCTTCAAGACAACTCCCAATTGAACTTGCTGCTGCGCGCTCTCGGGGACTGCCGCAGAGTGGCCAAGAATATCCCGAAAGACTGCAATATTTGCCCGCACTGCTGGAGCGTTGAGTTCAATCCACGACGCCTGGCTAGATGCTTCAAGCATTTTTGTTGCACTCCTCTTCAGTTCAACGCAGGCCGCGACTTTCCAATCAGCTACGGCGCCTCGCTGGCTCAATACTGCCAGAAATTTCAGACCTCTGTATCAACCGCAAAGAACAAACGCATGTGAGTCAAAGTCACGCCAGTCCCCTTGGGGCATACTCCCACATCAACTAGAATTGTGAGAGTGGTCAGAAGTCAGGGTGTGAGCTCCTCAGAGGACGAAGCAACGGATGGCATACGTTTCAGCAACACTGCATGCAGGGTCGTCGCCCTTGCGCTACCTGCCTCTCTTTCTAGGCTGGTCGGCAGCTCTGTTGTGGATTCCATCAAGCTTGGCAACCAGCAAAGCGAAAAGCCTCCAACTCGTGGGTGCAATTGTAAGTGCCCGTGGGGGGGTTGCCCTGGTAAAAAACCGCGACACCTCAGTAGTCAAAGCGTTCAAAACCGGCGAGGATGTTTTCAACATTGGAACTCTCTTGAGTGTCGACCGCCAGCAGATGATTTTGGTTGAAAACGACGGCCACATGACAATGGTCTCGAATAAGCTCGGCGGAATGACCGGCAGACAAGCGCCAAAGGTGCTGATTTCAAGCGCCGACAAACATATTGAAGACGGATTTCAGCGGATTGGCACCAAAATCGAAGTGGATGGCCGGTATCGCGACCGACTGATCCGCGACGAACTCCCCAATATCCTCATGCAAGCCTCAAGCGAGCCGGTTGTGGTGAATGGGGAAATCACAGGGTTTCGAATTTTTCAGTTCGACCAAAACTCAATTTTTCACAAGCTTGGCTTGCAAGACGGCGACGTTATCCGAGAAATCAACGGCATTCCGCTCAATAACGTGGCCCGGACAATTCAATTCTTGAATGGTCTTCGCGAAGAAAACCACGTTCAAGTAAACGTCCTACGCAATGGTTCGCCGGTCACTCTTGACCTCAACGTCCGGTAATTCCTCGCCCGAGGAAGTGGTTGACACCCCGATTCTCTTCGTCTATCTAGCGTGAGCCCAAGAAAGCCCAGGGCGCGTCGGCAATGACACAAGAGCATCGACAGACGCCCCCTTTTTGAATTCGAGGATGTATCATGGCAGTGCCAAAGAAACGTACGTCAAAGTCTGTCCGCAACATGCGCCGTTCACATGACGCCCTGACAGCGCTCAATTTCTCCAAGTGTTCAAACTGCGGTGCTCCTCGTCTGCCGCACTCCGTTTGCGAAAGCTGCGGTTTCTACAAAGGCCGTTTTGTCGCTCAGCGTTATCTGAAGACAGACTTGGTCGCAGCACTCCGCTAAGAAGATCACTCTGTGCTTCTTTCAAGAGCTCGGTCATTTTTGACCGGGCTTTTTGTGTTTGAATAAGCTAGGCTAACGTTGCTTCCATTTGCCTGCCCAGGAGCATTTTTGTTATGAGCGCCTCTCACACAAAGCTCTCTCAACATTCACCATTCGCAGGCGCTTTCTTGACCGCGCATCGGCCCACATCGGATGCAATCTTTGGTGGTCTCTCGTTACCTTCTTCTTTCATCTACCTTGATCACGCTGCCGCTACACCGCTCGATTCTCGTATCCTCGACAAAATGCTGCCTTGGATGACAACCATCTATGGTAACCCTGCCAATCGCCTTCACCGCATGGGCGAACTCGCCGAACATGGACTAGCGCATGCTCGAACCCAAGTTGCCGACTGTCTGGGGGTTGAGTTTGATGAAGTGATTTTCTGCTCAAGTGCAACGGAAGCAAACAATCTTTTTCTCCGCGGCATCACGCAAAACCCACTGCGCAAACGTAACAAAATCTTAATTTCTTCAACCGAACATTCATCAATACTTAGCACTGTTCGAGAGCTCCAAAGCCGCGGCATTCAGCTCGAAATATTGCCGGTAGACGCACAGGGACAGATCAGCCTAAAAGTTGCCGAAGCGATGATCGATGAAAGCACGTTGGCAGTGTGCGTTATGGATGTGAATAATGAAACTGGGGTAATACAAGCCAAACTCCCTCAAATTGCATCATTAGCGCATGCTAAAGGCGCATATCTTCACGTCGACGCAGTACAAGGTTGCGCGCGTGGACATCTCCACACCTCGGTTTTACCGTTCGACTGCGCAACAATCTCTGGCGCGAAAATCTACGCTGGAAAAGGCGCTGCAGCGCTGATTGTTCGAAAAAGACATCCGCGGATCCGTTTGACGACACAAATGACAGGCGGTGGTCACGAAGGTGGTCTGCGCTCCGGCACACCAAATCTTCCTGCGATTGCAGGCCTCGCTGAAGGGTTACGTTTGCAATACGCCGAGCGCAAAGAGCGTTTGCATTATTTGGCTCATTTGGAATCAATCTTTATAAGCACTCTCCGTGGTCAGATCGGTTTTGAATATGCCGGAGATTCTACTTCAAAAGCTCCTGGCATTTTGATGCTCCGACTACAAAGCGTAAATGCAATGAAACTGATAGAAAACATGCACAACATCTGTGTGAGCGCGGGAAGCGCTTGCAAAACACTTCAGGCAACAACAAGCCATGTCTTGCTGGCGATGGGCTATGAGGAAGATGAAGCGCTCTCCAGTTTCCGCGTTTCAATAGGCCTTCCCAATAGCGAGGCAGAAATGAAATCTGCAGCCGAATTGATTGCCTCATCAGCTCGCACACTTCGCAGGGAGTCAGCTGCTTGGGGCAAGCCAAGCAGCTGACATAGATATGTGGTCCTGCAAGCCCGCAATCCAATGAACAGTCGCAACAGCCGTGATAACCTCGGTCTGCAGCAGACTGGGCAACGATCTTCACAATTCTATCTGCAAGTATGAAGGGCTCGCTATGACCGATCTCGAGGTGCTGATTGTAGGAGGCGGATGTCATGGGGTTGGAGTTTTACACGACCTCGCCTCACGCCGTATCGACAGGGTTCATCTCGTTGAGGAAAAAACACTGGCGAGCGGAACCTCAAGCCGCTCAACAAAACTCGTCCATGGTGGACTTCGCTATCTTGAACATTTCGGACAATGGCCACTTGTTCACGAAGCGCTTTCAGAGCGCGCGCTGCTCTTGCGCCTCTTAAAGGGACTCGTTCAGCCACTGCCTTTCATCTTACCCGTTTTTAAAGGCGATCGCCCGGCATGGATGCTCCGTGCCGGTCTTTTTATCTACGATAGTATGGCGGGTGATGGAGGGCTCCCTAAATCGCGCCGGCTCGATAGAGAAGAAATGTATCTAGCTGCTCCGTATTTAGATCGCCAACGCATGGATCAGCAAAGTGACGGAGCCTTTTTATATTACGACGCTCAGATGCTTGACGACGTGATTTGCCGAGTTGCCGCAGCGGCTGCAAAAAAACTTGGCGGAACATTGGAAGAAAATACAGCCGTGTTGAAAGTCGTTCCACTTTCTAAAACACAGGGATTTAAAGTCACACTCAAAAACGAGAGCGGTGTGCGTGAAGTCACCACGCGTGTGATAGTCAATGCAACGGGCGCTTGGAACAACGCAAACTTAATCCGCTGGGGGATCGTCCCAAAAATTCGCTGCCTCCTAAATCAGGGCAGTCATATCGTATTCAAGACCAGTGCAATCCCAGAAATCAAGCCTGGAGAGTCGGCTGCATGCCTTTTACAAAATAAAGATGGCCGGGTGGTCTTTTTTATTCCGTGGAATGGCAAATGGTTACTTGGAACAACAGAAACTGTTCTGCCCGCGCATGAACCGCGTGGTTTAAAACCAACAGAACAAGAGATCCAATATCTCATTGATGCGGCGCAATTCAGTCTTAAAATCAACACTGCCGCTGAACATATCGAGGAAACGTTCGCAGGCGTCAGAACGATGCCTATCGTTGACAAACATCAACCCTTCAAGCAAAAGTCGCTGCCAACAGCTTGGTCGGAAAATCCATTCGCCTCTCCTGCTTACCTGCAATCCAATGAGGGACTCAATGTTTCTTCGCTCTCGCGTGAGACGATCATCGACGAGAGCGTGCCTGGTTTATTTTCAATCTACGGCGGAAAATGGACCACCTACCGCGCCGAATGTGAAAAGGTCGCATCTCGAATTGCAAAAATCCTTCAGCGCGGGGGTCAATCTACCACCTGCGTTTCGGAAAGCTGGTTCATTCAAGATCTCCTTGCCGAGCAACCACACATATTCACAACCTCTGCCGCAACGCGGGCAATTTGATGACCCGCAAGAATAACTCGAATTGCGAAGAACCCATTTCTAAACAAAGTGGAGCAATTTACGCACTGTCGGCATACGCAACTTGGGGTTTTGTTCCGCTCTTTTGGCGCGAATTAAGAATGGTTCCGCCACTGCAAATTCTCGCCCATCGCATTGTCTGGTCGGTTGTGTTTTTTGCCTTCATCTTTGCACTGAGATCAACGCTACAAAACTGGCTAACTCTGCTAAAAAACCCTGCTATCTTGAACAAATGTATCCCAAGTGCACTCGCCATTGGGGTCAACTGGGGGCTGTATATTTTTGCAGTGAACTCAGGTCATGCGCTTGAGTCAAGCCTCGGCTATTTTATCAACCCAATCTTCAACGTTCTCATTGGCTCATTGCTTTTTCGCGAAAAGCTCAATCGACTGCAATGGTCCGCATTTGCATGTGCATGTGCAGGTGTTTGCTGGCTCACGCTGACCAGCGGCCGCCTGCCGTGGATTGCATTAGCACTGGCTGGTTCATTCGCTCTTTACGGAGTGATTCGAAAAAAAACCGCACTGAATGGTAACTTTGGAACGGCTGTTGAAAGTCTTCTTTTACTTCCTGTTGCCGCAGTTTTGCTCCTTCACCCGCACTTTGCGCCCGTCAATGTTCTGGATTTAGCAAATCCGCTCTACCATCTGGGGTTACTCTCGTTGGGAGGCGCACTCACAGCACTTCCGTTGGTCTGGTTTTCGGAAGCTGCACAACGACTGCCTCTCAGTACTCTTGGATTTTTTCAATACATCTCGCCCACATTTCAGTTTTTAATTGCGGTTTTTATATTTCGCGAACCCTTTGGCCACGAACAACTTCTTGCATTTATTTTAATATGGACAGGTTTGCTCATCTTTGGTTTTGATGCTGGTCGAAGTCACATTTACGAACGAAAGCGACTCTCCAGCTCTTCCACTTGAAAACGCATTGCATCAATTTCCCGCGCAAGATGTTTGAGCTCTCGAAATGATTCCAGAGTTTTCCACAGGCTGCTGACAGCGGCAGAGACATTCATCTGCACCAGTCGAGGACCCTCATTTGAGGTAAAAATAAATTGCACAGGGAGGGCATTGTCGAAAAACTGATCGATCCTTTCGAGCCAAGAAAGAGCGTTGAGCTGCTCATAGCGCCCTGAAGATGTGTCGCTTGCATTTTGAACGAGTAAGAGAACTCCTAAAAGCTGAGGCAGAGGCATGCGTCGCTCCAGTTCGCTCAGGAGTTTCTGCAACTCGCGTTGAGCCGTTTTGAGCGAAAGCGGCAGAATCATAACAACTGGAGTCCCGATCGTTTGAAGTGAATCAAGCACGCTCATCCATTCTTCATTTTCAATCAATCGCACACCAGGGACATCACGGACAGCGTGCTCAATGAGATCTTGCTCGGCAAGCGGACGAGCCGCAAATTCTTCTGATCTTACGAGCACACACAAGGACACTTGAGTTCATCCCCCAATTCAGTGACTGACAGCAAGACTGTTCACATAATCAAAAACAAATTGAAGCTGCGGATCGTCGGCAACTCCATACGATTCGAGCGATTTTAATAACTCGCGAATTTCTTTCGCCTGCTCTGAAATCTTGCTGGTCAGAATTTCCCGTACCGACTTAATGACGAGCGATTGTATGAAAAGCGTAAGCTCATCGCCGTTCAGAAACTCTTGGTATTCGGGGATAAGAGCAGCAAGTTCTCGCCATCTTCCACGTGTCTCGTACCAGCGCGCTTGAGCACATAAAGAACTTGCTTGTGCCTTACCGCAAAGCTTTTCCTTAGCAAGAAGTGTTTTCTGACTACCAATCAGTCGTCCACCCAAAATGTCATTAAACTGCAAGACAAGTAACCAATCGCCGACACTATTTTTCGCGCCCGATAAACTTTTCAAAGCAGGGTTGAGCGTTGGAAATCGCACTCTAAATTTGCGCAGCAACCCTTCATCAACGGATCCAGCACCGACGAACTCAAGAACATTTGCTGAGTTGTTCGCGAATGACTGTGCCGAAGCGCGAGGATATGCCCTTAAACCAACAAAACATGTATCGAAAATCGCTGTCAAATCAGGAACTCTTTGCCGTTCTACAGCAGTCTGTGAGAGAAGAAAAAGTGCCGTGTCTGCGCCGGCTCCGGTTTCATTCAATTGGCACAGCAGTCGTGTTGACGAATTCAAAGCAGCAAACGATTCAAGAGCTTTGCTCCAATCCAATTTCTGATTTGCTGCTTCCATTTTTTTTTGAGTCAACTGGAGTAAAATCTCAATCGCGCCGCGATCGGCAGTCGAAAGATAAGAATAAAGGGCTTTAACCTTTTCGAGGTGCACTTTCATGTCAGCAGTTTGATTCACCTGCAGTGGAATTTCTAATGTAGTGATAAGCGACAAAGACAAAACTCTTGCCAGTAACATTCCGTGAAGAATTTTTTCCTCTGGCTCGCTGCCGGGTATAACACGAGTGAGACGTTCCAAGACGATATTTATTTCTTGCAACGCTCTAGAAGACACGGCGTTGCTCAGCGATTTTCGCGACTCTTTAAGTTTTTCACGAAGCAACTTTCGTGTTTCCATCATTCTCGATAATTCATAAGCAACCACCGCAAGACCACGTTGCCGGGCCTCGGGTGAAAGACTCATGAGCAGTTGTTTCCATTCCTCTTTTTTGTCGAGCTCATCATGGTTCAAAGCAACAAGTGCCATCGCAGCAGTGAACTCTGCGCTAGGTAATTGCCCATCCGGATACAGAGCTTTATCCTTTTGGATTCGCAAAAGAGCGGAAGAATATTTTGCTAGGTCACGGGTCAACTTTCCTTCCAAAAGCAGCTGATATGTTCGAAGCGCATCTGGCGTGGACCCAAGCAATTTAGCTGTAAGGGCTCTTTCGTTGCGCAACTGTGAACGGTGTGGACGTTGACTTCGAACACCCACAATCAGCAGTGCAGCTCCAAGAACCCCCAAACCAAGCAGTGCGAAGAGATCTCGCAACCAACGCCAAGGAGTGCGAATGCGAGTTGACGGGACGACAGGGTTTGCGCCTTCAGAAGAACCTGGTTCACCAGGCAATTGCTCAGAACTTTGACTCGGCTGAGGCCGCTGAGATTGTGCTGCAGAGACTTGGGCAAGAATCTTGTCGAGATCAGCATCTTGAGCAAAATCGGCAAACCACTCAAAAACAAGTAAAGGTGAACGTCCGTCCGGAGTGATCCAATTTACCTTTTTCAAAAAAAGAGGATCTTTCTCAAACAATTTAACGACGTGCTCAGTCTGGATTGGACCAAGGATAGCCTCATTTGTCACAATGATGTGCTTCAACTGAGCGGTCTGCAAGGCAAGTCTCCAGGCCTCAAACTTTTTTACTCTGCAAGTGTCTCCCGCCCGAACCCAAGGTACAACGTCGAAAAGAGAACAGAGGGCTAGGTCAAGATTGCCTTCTGAGGTATCTTTGAAAGGCTTTATCCATCGAAAAAAGGGAACTCTCATGGCCAAGATTTTTGGTCCCAATCGAAGAAAAGACCTTATTCCGCCAAACCTGGTCGCCTTTCTCGCGGGGGTGGTTCTTGCGCTTGGAGTGGGCATGATTTTCCGAAAATTGATTGACCGCATGGAGCCACGCACGGCACAAACAGCCATGCGTGCACAAACGACCTTGCAATCTCAGACCGAGTCAAACCGTCCGAATGTTCAGCGTACAGGTCTAGCAACACAAGCGTCCGAAGCACCTTCAGAAAGCAATGCGACAAAGATAAAAACAAACAAAGAAATTGCGAGCGAAAGCCAGCAAACCAACCCTGCTCCATCGACAGACACAAACAAGCCCAATGCTATCCCCACAGAAAAACCAAGCGAAACCTCGCCCGCTTCTGCAGAAAGAGCTCGCCCGCCAGAGAAACCCGCCTCACACGCAGCAACAGCTCAATCGGAATCTCAAACTGGGGAAACTGTTGTTGACGAGACGACCGGTGAAGTTGATTATCTCGCCTGGCGTAAGCAATTTAAAAGCTTGGAAGAGCTCGTTCGCAGCCAGGGACTCAATAATCTTAACGTAACACTCACGCCTCGCTATCGGCATCAAGCGAAAGGGTTGGCAATTACCCGCGGACAATTCCTTGATGTGGTCTCGCGCAAAGTCCCCGCGAATCTCCCGACACGGCAAGCCAACCAAGGACTCATTCTCCACGCCCTTTCCGCCATTGATTTTGATTCCGCACAATTTGAAAAAGTTGCGCAAGACTCAGGGGCCCAACTCGAACCGCTGTGCCGCAGCAATAAGCCACAACCACAACTCGAAGGAATTGAACGCATCACAGTTTTAATGAGCAACACGCCGCAAAACTTCAAATGCCTGCAAGACTGGCTCACCTCTCAACCCAAGCTCACGCTCGTTCAGGAAATGAGTTTGATTGGATTCACCCGTGGTCCGACCTTTTTTGGAAGTTTGTCGTCGCAAAAGAAACTCGTATCATTGCAGATGTGGAACCCCGATTGGCTCCTTGACAACACGGTCGGACTCGAAGAAACGGGCAGCGAGCAACCCGCTCGTAAGCGTGCTCTTCGACTTGCCAACGTCACCCGAGCGGTTGGTCAACCTTCTGATGTCCGCATGCAAATTCCAGCATCATTTCGACCTCTCGCTGGGCCACTCATTGAACCGCGCGATCCAACACCAGCGAAGCCTCTCGTCATTGGCAATTTCGCACTAGTTCCCTCACACATGCCGCGCGGCACATTGATGGCCACAGCGTTCACGAATCCCGGACAAGATCGCAGCAAGAGCGCAAGCGTCAAACCTCCCGGCCCCGGAAAAACAAAAGCACTTGTTCTTGCAACGCAAGGAAAAAAACTTCAATTTATGAGCGTCACAAGGGAATAATCAGCCAATGAGCACGGCCGTTTACAAGGAAGATGAACAGGCCATCACCCAATCCGGAATCTGGCTCGTTCGGGCTTGTCTCGTTTATTTGAGCCTGCCCATTCTTATTTTTGTTTCCTATTGGCTAAACACCGGCGCAGCGCTGTTGTTTGCAACCCTGCTTATTTATGGCTCGTACGTCAGTTGGTCATCGGAAGAACCGCCTGGCTCTGCTTATGAGGTCTTTGCGAACCTCATGACAACCCACGCAATTCCATTTTGTCTTTTCTTTGTTTGGTGCGCGTTGTCCGGAACGGGAGGGATCGGATTTCAAAATACAGATTATGCCGCGAGCAACGCGCTTTTGAAGGATCTCATCGAAAATCCTTGGCCACTGCAAATGAAAGGCAACATTCCTCTCGTTTATTACGTGAGCTACTACCTACCCGCGGCTCTCATTGGTAAGCTCACCAACTGGACCATTGCGAATCTTTTTATCTTCATCTGGACATTTGTTGGTTTGTCTCTGGTCTGGAGCGTTCTTTGCTTGGCGTTAAAGCTCACCACTCTGAGCCGCGCAAAACTAACCTTTGCCGCATTCATTTTCATACTTTTTGGCGGCTGGGATATTCTCGGAGCTGCGCTAACATATTCAAGCGAAATTCTGACTCCCGGAACTCATATTGAATGGTGGGCTTCGATTGGTCAATTCTCAAGCAATACGACCCTTTTATTCTGGGTTCCACAACACGTTATTGCACCATGGTTAATGACTTCTCTTCTGTTGCTATTGCTTCATCGCGGCATTGGACACAAATCGGTTTTATTTCTTGCCGCCTGCGCGTTTCTCTGGAGCCCAATCGCATGCCTCGGACTTTTACCGTTCATCGCGGCGCTCTTCGTGCGCGACATTTTCACTGACAAGGGAGCCAATTTCCTTAGCAGTGCGAATTTCTTCGTACCGCCATTTGTCGCGCTGCTCGGGTTTTTATTTTACTCGTCGAACGCTTTTAATTTCCCGAATGAATGGCAATTCTCGCATCCCAATTTCTGGCGCAATTATTCGCTCCTGTTTCTCTTTGAAATCTTGCCAATAGCGGTGCCGTTCCTCGTTCAGCACCGCAAAGCAAAAATCTTCCTCAACGAGATAAATCTCCCGCCGCCTCTCAATCTCTCTAGAATGGAAAAGCTTTTCGGTTGGATCGCTCTTCTTTCTCTGGTGATTCTGCCATTCTACAAAATGGGGATCATGAATGATCTGTGCATGCGCGCTTCTATCCCGGGGCTTTTCATTCTTATGTCGTTTTGGCTGAGGGTTTTTCGCAAAGAATTTACTTTTGAATATATTCCCCTTGCAGCTGTCTTTATATGCACAATCCTGGGCGCAGGCTCGGCAGTAAGTGAGATATATAGGTCATTCGCAAATTACGACGTAAAAATTCCAGACGCCCGTTCCGTCGGCTCCCTACTAACGAATCCCGAAAACTCAGTGATCGAGCAACGCGCAGGCAATCCGAATGCATTCTTTTGGCATTGGCTCGGACCAATAAACCAAAAGAATTTGGTAACACCTAAGCCATAAAAACGCGAACAACTAAATAGAATAATCGCGCCACCGGTCTGCGTTCAAGAAACCAGAAAGACTTGCGAGCTGGCTATAACTAACAGTAAATCCAACTCCTTCAGCGGACACAAAAAGCCCAGAGCGCAAAAAGGCATCGTAGATGCGCCCACCAAAGACGTGGCTCAACTGACTTTGCGTGCGCACTTGTCCGCGCAAAAAAGCTGAACGGTGGAGTTTAACCGAGAGCTCCAAAAGCTCATCTCTTCTAAACAGGCCTGACTCAAGAGAGAGTTGCAAGGCAGCTCCGAGTTGAATGCTGTAGAGTTCTGTTTCTGGTTCTACCAATGCAGCTATCCAAACAAGTTCTTCTTGCAATCGAGCATCTGTCTTCAGGTGAAGCAAATTCGCGTTGCGGTCCCAGCGAATGTAGCCAATCTCTTCAAGCACACTCAGCGCCGAAGAAACGAGGCGTCCGGATGATGTTACCTCCGGCCAATACAATTCATCGTCCCAGAGTTGCCGAAGAGCAGAGAATTGTCCTTCAACTAACGAGAGCGCAATGCCATCCTGCCCCTCGTCGTGCGTCACAAGACGAGCTGCTTTAAGCAAAATGGCGGCAACAATTCCAGGAATCGCAATCAAATGAAATATAGTCCCGCGGTACCACCACAAATTCAATTGAGCATTCTCAGAAGGCTTCACCGGTGCGGAAGGATCGTTTGCAGCGAGTGGTTGCAGAAATCCCCAGCGTACAGCAGCCGTCAACAAATCTGCCGACTTGTTGCGAGTTTCATCGCTGACAGGGGGTTGCAGAGTCGCGCTGGAAATATATTCAATTTCGCCACGCGTACCGTGCTCAACCAGGTCACCTGCTGAAATCGACCACCCGAGGTGTTCAGCAAGTCGTGCAATGAGTTGACGCAAACTTGCGATTCTTTGCCGACATTCGGAGATGTTGAGCGCAGATGAAGATGCATCTGAAGTTGCTAAAATAACCGCAGCCAACAGAGCTGTATCTGAAGCTGTTGCACTCGCATTAATACCTTGATTAATGCGTCTTGCCAGGTCGCGTACAAGAGCTTGAATACGAGAATCACGCACATCAAATTCCGGACGCAAATCTGACAAGAGTGCCGGGAGCGGCTCACGATCAAGGGTCGAGCGCAGGCCAGTGGACGAGGATTGAAGACGATTGACGTACTCTGTCCAGAAATCTCCGAACCGGATTGGAGCTCCGAATGCGACCTCAACCCGACCATAATTACTGAATAGAAATCGCAATGACTTGAGCAGCTGCCAGAAGGATTCTTGTTCTTTCTTTGCACCGCTCAATTCTCTCGCATAAGCATTATCTTCCATCACTTTGTCGTAGGAGATAAAAACCGGACAAAGATAGGTATTCTCGGCGCGGCGTTTAAGGATACTGGAAACACACATACTGGTCAGGCCAGTCTTGGGAGTTAAAAGTTTGCCAATACGAGAACGACCGCCTTCATGAAAAAACTCCAACGAGTGGCCGTTGGTTAAAAGAAAATCGACATAATTTGAAAACACAGCGCTATAAAGTTTGTTGCCTGAAAAAGAGCGGCGCAGAAAGAAAGCGCCGCCACGTCGCAAAACAGGCCCCGCAGGAAAAAAACTCAAGTTGACCCCAGCAGCAATATGAGGTGGCGCAAGCCCTTTGCGCTTCATCAAATACGACAACAACAAATAATCGAGATGACTGCGGTGACAAGGAAGCCAAATCACCTGACCAAGTTTGGTGACCTGCGCAACAGAATCAAGATTCCGGACACGAACTCCTTGAAAAATGCGAGTCCAAACAAAATCAAGAATTGCTTCAGCGGCTCGAATTGTGTTGTAGTTGTATTTTGCCGCAATCTCACGCAGGTAATACGCTGCTTTACGCATCTGTTTTTTTGCAGAATCACCCTGACCAATCAGCTTTTTAATTTCTTGCGACGACAAAATACGCTGACTGACGGTTGCGAGATCATAGAGAACCGGGCCGCATGCGGCTGTGCGTTCGCGTTGAAATTCAATCAACAGGCTTCGTCTCAGCCGTCGGCCGGTCAGTTGCTCTTCGCCTAGCAACGCAGGGGCAATATCTAACGGCTGACTAAAATGAACTCGCAACTGTCCGCCGTGAAGAAGCAACATAAGATATTTTTGAATAACATTTTCCATGCCTTCGTCTGGAAAAAGAGAACGAAGGAGAATGTTTCGTTCACTTCTGTCTGGCACCCGGCTCCAAAAGACTTGCACCGGAACCAATGCAAGTTGTCCGCGTTTGACCCGGTGATCAGCTTTCAAAAGCTCCGCCAAAGCTGGACTTAGGAAATCCTTTCGGCTGCGCGGAAGGAAACTAATATTTCGTGTCCGCATCGAGAGAAGAGCCACTTTGCGAAATCGATTCGGACGAGCTTCAACCCATATACGTGGCTGCCCCATGATCTTGAGAGCTTTGTTCACTGCAATCAGATCAAGAATCGACATCCTCGGAAGGACATAAATAATATCCCTACCTGCCGTCACACGCTTGAGCCACTCGCCAGGTTCTTCTGTTGGCGTCAATTGGACCCGAAAGAACACCCTGAGCGGAGTCAACAGAAACAGCCATTGAGAAAAATGGAGCCCGAGTAATCGAAACATCATGACACCTTAATACGAAGAAGAAGCCAACCGAACAAAATCCAGGAGAGGCTCAAGATGTTCAGGATCATGGGTGAGCAAAACATTATCAATAAGTCGCGTCCTAACTCCATCTGCTCCAGTCACAAATGCAGCAATCGCGAGAACAGTTTCGTTGGAAATTTGAGTCCCCGCCTGCGTCAGCGTTCGACTCTCGCGCAGCTCGCAATACTGTAGCTCAAAATGTGAATCCGACAGCAGATGTTGCATCGCTGCGTTTAGCAAAACAGTTGTTTCCGATGTTCCAGACAAGAAAAGCACAGCAGCGCTGCGGAGTGCCAAAGGTATCCGCAGTGCACGCTGCCTCGCTTCAGAATCAAGAAATCTGTTGCGGCTGCTCTTTGCCAGTCCATCCACATCACGGACAGTTGCAACGCCAACGATTTGAGTCGGATGTTCTAAATCAGTTAGCATACGCGACACTATGCTGAACTGTTGGAAATCCTTGAGTCCAAAATAAGCTTTGCTGGCTCTGACAAGATTCAAAAGCAACAGCACCACAGTGCACACACCTGTGAAATGACCAGGCCGAAAAGCACCACAAAGAACCTCCGACAATTCACCCACTGAAACCTGCGTTCTGAAATCGTTCGGATACATTTCTTCAACGCTGGGTGCAAAAACAATCTGCGCACCTGCGTTTTTGCAATACTGCAAATCAGCTTCAAGAGTGCGCGGGTACTTGTCAAGATCTTCACTTGTAGCAAACTGTTTCGGATTTACAAAAATGGAAACAACCGTGATCGCGTTCTCTTTTGAACTTCGCTTTATGAGCGTTGCATGTCCTTCGTGCAATGCTCCCATGGTTGGAACAAACCCAACACTTGTCCGCACTCCAGCTTCATCGAGCGTTGCAGACAAAGAGGCTATCAAATTACGCAATTCGGAGCGCGAGCGAGCAAGCAAAAGATTCATAATTTAGCCCCCCAGATAAGCCTTTTGCAAACGTTCATCATTCAACAAATCAGCGGCTACCCCTTGTTGGACAATCTCGCCAACTTCAAGCACATAGGCACGATGCGCAATTTTTAATGCCATCCGTGCATTTTGCTCAGCCAACAAAATGGTAGTCCCTTGTTTTTTATTAAGCTCAACGATCTTTTGAAAGATCTGTTGAACAAGCAATGGCGCAATTCCCAAACTTGGTTCGTCCAAGAGCAACAAAGCAGGCTTGGCCATAAGAGCCCGACCAATTGCGAGCATCTGCTGTTCACCACCAGACAACGTATGCGCGTCTTGATTGATGCGTTCTTTTAAACGTGGAAAGAGCGCAAAGACATGTTCGAGTTCGTGCTGCAATTCGCCATTGGATGCAGGCCGAGCAAATGCCCCCAACAGTAAATTTTCCTTCACAGAAAGATCTGGAAAAACCAAACGCCCTTCCGGAGATTGAACAAGACCTAGTTTTACGATTTGATGGCTCGCAAGCGTGTCTATTCCAACACCTTTGAAACGTATTTTGCCAGCAGAAGCACGAACGAGACCCGAAAGCGTGCGCATGGTTGTTGTTTTACCAGCCCCATTCGAGCCAACAAAGGTAACTATTTCACCTTCATTAACGGAAAAACTAATGTGCCGTAGGGCTTCAATTGCACCATAACGAACGGTAAGATTCTCAACTTGCAAAAGACTCATCGCTGAGCTCCTCCAGGCGAAGATCCATCAGCTCCGGAAACTTGCGCAGAGTCAGCTCCCAAATAGGCTTCAATCACCTTAGGATTCTTCTGAATCTCGGCAGGGGTTCCCACCGCAATCACCTCTCCGTGATCAAGAACCGTCAATTGCGCGCACAAGTTCATGACAAACTTCATGTCATGCTCAATCAGCAGAACACCCAATCCATGCTGCCGAACAATTTCTCTGACAAGTCCGGCCAATTCATCTTTTTCCGTTGGATTCATTCCGGCAGCAGGTTCATCGAGCAACAACACTCGCGGCCGAGTCATTAAGGCGCGGGCGATCTCCAATTTTCGCTGCAATCCATATGGCAAGGAAGTGGCTTCCCAGTCTGCGTAATCGGCAAGACCAACAAATGAGAGCATCTCAAGTGCGTGCTGCATCATTTCATACTCACGCGTTTTGATTGTTGGTAGCGCCAGCAAGCTTGCTAGATTGGTCCCCCGTCGCTGCCAGCTCAATGCCGCAAGAACGTTGTCGAGCACAGACATTCCAGCAAACAATCGAATGTTTTGAAAAGTCCGAGCAACCCCAGCGCGGGAAATGACATGAGCCCCGCGCGCGGTGAGTTCAACATCCTCCAAAAAAACACTCCCAACATTGGGCGCATAAACACCTGTCATCAAATTAAAGACCGTTGTTTTGCCGGCGCCGTTAGGACCTATCAATCCAACAATCTGATTCGAAGGAACAGTCAAAGAAAAATTCGCCACCGCGACCAATCCGCCAAATCGGATCGTGAGATTATCGGCGCGCAATAAAATTTTGGATTGTTCGCTCAGCTGAGAAGAAAACATTATCCAGCTCCTCCCAGCCTACGGCCCAGCGAAGAAGATTCATTTTTCTGATGTCTCCTCGCGAGGCGCAAAACCAGGGATTGCAAACCTTTGGGGCTGAACAACATGACAAAAATAACGATCAGGGCAAAGTAGATCATCCGTTGTTCACGAATAACGTCCGGAGCAAAGCGAAGCACCTCGGGAACAGCAACAAGAATTAGCGCTCCTAAGACACTGCCAAATAAACTCGTCATGCCGCCAATCACCACTGCGAGCACAATCACCACACTGCGAGAGAAATCAGCTTCGTCAGGGCTAATAAACTGAAGAGCATGCACATACAGAGCCCCGGCAAGCCCTGCAATTGCTGAACCAAGCAAAAAAGCCGACAGCTTTGTCGCATAGGTATTAATTCCCAAACTACGGGCAGCAATTTCATCATCGCGCGTCGCGCGAATCGCGAGTCCAAGCCCTGTGCGGTTAAAGCGCGCCAAAGCCCACCAAACCAAAGCTAAGACAGAAAAGACCCAAGGCAGGGAACTCAACTTTGGAATTCCAGTAAAGCCCCGAGTTCCACCAATAGCATCGATATTTTTTAACGCTGTCCCAATGATTTCTGCAAAACCAAGGGTTGCCATGGCGAGGTAATCTCCCTGCAACCGCAGGCAGGGAACTGCAACAATGAGCCCGGCCAGGAGTGCAGAACCAGCGCCAACAAGCAGCGAAATCAGCATGAGCAAAAGCGGCTGGCTCAAACCTAAATACGGCGCTGCATACACAGTAAACGCAGCCGCTGAATAGCCACCAACCGCGTAAAAAGCCGCATGGCCTAGCGAAAGTAGGCCTGCGCCACCAAGAATGAGTTGCAGACCTAACGCCTGAATCGCGGTGATACCAAACAAAGTGAGCGGCAGAATGGAATATTCAAGCAACTGTTCCATCATCACACCTTCACCATCCGAGCCTTGCCAAGCAATCCTTGCGGTCGCAACAGCAGAACAATGATTAAAATAAAAAATGCTGCGCCATCTTTATAGGTGGAAAGATCATAACCAACCAACAAGCGTTCAGCGATTCCCAAAACCAAACCACCGAGAAGAGCGCCAGGTATGACGCCAATTCCACCTAAAACAGCTGCTGCAAAAGCTTTAAGTCCACTCGAAATTCCCATGTAGGGTGTGACTTGATTGTCGGCCATTCCTTGCAACAAACCAGCTACAACAGCCAAAGCTGCGCCAATAAAAAATGTCATTGAGATGGTAAAATCGAAAGGCACGCCCACCAATTTTGCAGCATTCGGTTGAAGCGCAAGAGCACGAATTCCACGTCCAGGGCGAGTCTTGCGCAAAAACAGCTCCAACCCCAAAGTAACAAACACCGCGATCGTAAAAATCATCAGATCTCGATGACGAATGACAAGATCGTTCCAGTCGAACAACCCGTCTGGAAGATGCGGAATTTGCAGTTGGCTTGGATCCGGAAGATACTGACCAAAGAATTGTGATAATTTCCCCTCAGGCACGCGCGCAGGATAGCTTTGCGGATTTGGCCCCAAGATCGCTTGAACGAGATTTTGTAGGAGTAAACTTAACCCAACCGCAGTGATAAGGGGTGCTAATTTTCCCGCGCCACGCAAGGGTTTGTAACAAAGGCGTTCCATCGCCACTGCAAACAAACCAACGAAACACATTCCCAAGCCCAATGCGACAGGCCAAGGAAGCCCAAGTGAGATCGCGTACATGACGAAGTAAGCACCCACCATAAAGAGTTCGCCGTGAGCAAAGTTCACCAGTTGAAGGACGCCGAAAACCATTGAATAGCCAAGCGCAATGAGCGCATAAACGCTGCCCACCGCTAAACCATCCACAAGGTATTGAATGAGATCAAACACCGAACTTCGACTCCCTGTCGCTAGGAACAAGTGAGGGGAAGGCTCTCAATTGGAAAGCCCTCCCCAAAGCTTTTGATTAGAATTTGAACTTCAAGGATTCACACGCGTGAGGAACTTAAATTCTTTTTCTGTGGTCGTTACAATGACTGCAGGTTTAACTGCATTGCGATTTTTATCAATTGTAATCGTTCCTGTGATGCCATCAAAATTCTTCATCGAGGCAATCGCGTCACGAATCTTGCTTGGCTCATTCGAACCAGCTTTTTTAATTGCTGCTCGCATAAAGAATCCGGCATCGTAGCCCAGCGCGGCCATCGCACCTGGATTTTCTTTGTTGCGAGCTTTGTATTCACGAACAAAATCTTGCACGCGGTTGTCGGTGTCATCTGCAGCGAAGTGACTTGACACATAGTGACCTGCTGCCGCAGCTCCAGCAATCTTGAACAAGTCTGGGCTATCCCAACCGTCCGTTCCAAGGAACTTGCTATTCAATTTGAGCTCTTTTGCCTGACGCAAAATCGCGCCGACTTGAGTGTAATAGCCCGGAATGAAGACGGCATCAGGAGCAGCTTTGCGCACCTTAATGAGCTGGGTTTTGAAATCACGGTCTTTTTGCGAATAAGAAATAACCAGATCTTCTTTGATAGTCCCGCCAGCAGCAATGAATGCTTGCTTGAAAGAGTCACGCAAGCCACGGCTGTAATCAGAGTCAGAGTCGACCAGAATGGCAGCCGTTTTTGCTTTGAGGTTGGTTACAGCAAATTTAGCCATCACCGCACCTTGAAAACTATCCACAAAGCAGATTCGCGAGATAAAATCTTTGCCAAGCGTGATGGTGTCGTTAGTCGAAGCATGGGTCATCAGCGGAATCTTTGCTGATTGAGCTGCCGTCGATGCCGCGATCGTATTTGAACTTGCTACCTCACCGATGATAACCGCAACCTTATCGGTAGCAATCAACTTATTCACAGCAGCTGCTGAACCCGCTGGAGTTCCCTGCGTGTCCTCGACCTGAATCTTCAACTGAGGCGTCTCTTTTCCAGCCTTTTCCAAGGCGAGCTTCAAGCCGTTGAGAGACTCCTGACCAAAAGTTGCTTTATCACCCGTCAGGGGAAGAATGACTCCAACCTTGACTTCTCCAACCGCAGCACGCGCCACCATCGAAACAGCAAGTCCGAGTGAGCACAGAGCCGCAGAAAGTGCGGTAACAACAACGCGACGCGTGGTTTTGCTAGGCATGGTCATGAGAGCTCCTTAATGGCCTCGATGAAAAAACATCAGGCTCGGCAGTCAGGTTTATGAACATGAAGACTCTTCTGGTATGTCATTGGAGTCGAGAAAATTCAAGGGTCTGGCCCTTGGACTGCCACCTGGAGGGGCAAGTCATGCGTATTTGTGTTGCCCAAGCCCGCGTCAGAGCAGCTGCTCTGGATGAAAATTTTTCGTTTATGCGCAAGGCTGTTATCGAAGCGCAACAGGCACAAGCTGATATCATTGTCTTCCCGGAGATGTCCCTGCCTGGATATTTCCTCGGTGATGCCTGGGAACGTCCTTCCTTTCTCCGAAGATGTGAAGATCTCACGCAGCAAATTGCTGCACTCAGCACGCAAACAGCAATCCTTTTTGGCAGCGTAGGAATCGATTGGAATGCGCGCAATGAAGATGGGCGCGTGCGAAAATTCAATGCAGCCTTCTTGGCACAAAACGGAAGCATCGTTGAAAATCCCGGAATCGGATTGCCATTCTGGCCCAAAACACTGTTACCCAATTATCGAGAGTTCGACGACTCTCGGCATTTCTTTGATCTTCGCAAGCTAGCATTAGAACGCGGCGAATCGCTCGAATCACTGACAAGCCTTGCTCCCTTAAAACTGACAGATGGACGCCAGATCACCCTTGGCATAGGTCTGTGCGAAGACGCATGGGATGATGATTACTCAAGCAAACCCTATGCATTGATGCTCAAGAAAACTTCGCACCCTGATCTCTTGGTCAACCTGAGTTGCTCACCCTTTACGCTCGGAAAACACCAAAAGCGACTTTCGCTTTTCTCTCGCCTTGCAAAAACAACTGGATGCCCAGTTGTCTATGTAAATGCTGTTGGCAGCCAGAACGTTGGCAAAACAATTTTCACCTTCGATGGCCAGAGTGGCATCTATAAAGACGATGTTTTTATTCCTGTCGGAAACCCATTCGTTGCTGCAACACAAGTCATCGATATCTCCGCCCCCGCAGTATCCAAAGCGCTAACCACTGAACAATCACGTTTTGAAGAAATTCATGCTGCACTTGAATTTGGTCTGGGTTTTGTGCGCGAAGAATGGAACCTCGAAAAAGTGGTCATTGGTGTGAGTGGCGGCATAGATTCAGCTTTATCCGCAACCCTTCATGCAAGAGTTTTTGGAAGCGAAAATGTTTACTGCGTCAACATGCCTTCCAAATTCAATTCTCCACTCACAATCTCAGCAGCGAAGGCTCTCGCAAACAATCTCAACTGCAAATATGCATCACTCGGCATTGAAGATTCGCTTGCACTCACGCACAACCAACTTGCCGAGGCACGTAACCAAGGACTTCCAATTCCGAGCAACACCCCTTCATTGGTTTTCGAAAACATTCAAGCCCGCGACCGTGGCGCTCGAATTATTGCAGGGGTTGCCTCGAGTTTGTCTGCTGTTTTTCCATGTAATGCGAATAAGTCGGAAGTCACTGTTGGATACTCCACACTCTATGGAGACCATGCAGGATATCTTTCTCCACTTGCCGATTTATGGAAGAGTGATGTTTATGGCTTGGCTCAACACTACAACCAAAACGTTTTTGGGACAGAAATTATCCCCAAGTCTTCCCTTACGGTCGTACCGAGCGCTGAGCTTTCTGCAGCGCAAGATGTCACTCAGGGCAAAGGCGATCCACTCGTATACCCTTATCATGATGCCTTGTTCCGCTTATGGATTGAAAGTTGGAATCGACATGATTGCGAAAGTCTGCTGCAAGCATGGGACAACAACACCCTGTCTGCCTTACTCGGCCCAGAGGCGGCGCTGCTGATGTCGCAGATGTTCCAATCACGTGATGCTTTTGAATTAGATTTAAGGAAGTGGTGGAAGGCCTATACCGGCATGGGAGCGTTCAAACGAGTTCAGGCTCCACCAATTCTGGCGCTCACGAGACGCGCTTTTGGATTCGACCACCGCGAAGCCGTTGGGCTTGCTCGCATGTGAAGCCTTAGCCTTCCTTCGGGCGCGGAAAATAGCGGCGCAAAAGATCGTTTTCGCTTTGCCAGACGCGGCTTCCACGAGTGACGGTCGCAATTCCCACCCGCAGACTTTCCGAAATCTCACGCTGTGGCGTGCCACGCGCCAGACCATCAAGAATTCCCAATCGCTGCACCAAAGCCTCAATCTCAGCTCGCGTCAGTAAGGAACGCAACAAAAGCCTCAGGTCGTCTTCTTTTGCGTTCTTGATGAATCCAGACAATTCAGAGATCAGAGGATCATTTTCATCCATGTCAGCCCCGAGAAATAGCTCATTTTTGAGAGTCGAGCTTTCAAGATGCCAGAGTTGTCCGTGAACTCACAACTCAATATCCCCTTTCGAGAGGAGTTAACCCGCCTTTGGGGGAAGTTCATTCGATTGTGACCCGTCTTGTGCGGTAACGTCTTTTCGCCCGATTCTCACATCAGCCTCCTTGCGCATCACGTAGCAAACCGTATCCATGTGCGTGATCACGCTTTTCAAAAAATGCCGGCGAGCCTTAACAACGCTCTTAGCTCTTGAAACATCGAGATTCAGAAGCGGGTCCTTTGCGTCTCCATGTGCAAAGATCTTAAGGCGGAGAAAATCGACCCTCGGATCAGGGTCAAATTCAATCACCGCCGCTTTCAGCTCATCCCATGGATAAAGTTTTTCGCTAAAACGGGTGCAAACTGTCATGCCCCGCAATCCAACCATTATCCGCTTAATTCCGGTCAGCTGGATAACCGCAAGAAAGACGCACGGCAGTAAAACTAAGAAAAAGAATGACAGGGCCATCGCCATCACTTCATTGGGATTGGCGAAGTTCACTTGCGAGCTTGAAATGAGAAAAAATGCACAGCCCATTAATCCGACAATAGAGACCCATAGCTGACTGCTGGGAAAGGAATAATACCATCGGCCATGCGAGGTTAACTCGCTAAAAAGCACGGCTTCTCGCTCCTCAATTGCACGCTGTTCAATCTCCTGAACAATCTCTTCTGATGGATTTGGCAGCTGCGAGAGTTTGAGGAGGGTTTGATACGACTCTTCGAACCGGCCCCAAGAGTCCAGTATTCTCGCTTTGAGTCTCAATGCTTCCGGATTGCGGGGCGCCAATTCGAGCAGGTCATCCAAGACCTGCAGCGACCCAGTCCCATCTCCGCTCGCATAGAGCTTTTGTGCTTCGTTCACGTGCTTCATACCATGTGTATCGGCAAGAATTGTCACACAATGAGGAGCACTGGACATGAAAATGCCGCCAAGCCAAACGGCTGGCGGCAGTTCACCGAACGCACATTTTAAACCGGCAGGATTAACCCTGGGCTACAACCCAGATCTTGAATTCAGCTGCCACTTCGGGGTGCAGCTTAACCGAACCACGGTAAACACCAACGCGCTTGATATCATCGAGAATGCTGATTGCGCGGCGGTCGAACTCGTAGCCTTCAGCTTTGAAAGCATCAGCGAGTTCTTGTGTTGTCACAGTACCGAAGATTTTGTCTTCTTCACCGACTGCTTTTTGAACAGTCAGAGAAACGGAACCGATTTGAGTTGCGAGTTCCTTCGCAGACGCAAGTGCCTTGACCTTGCCGAGTTCAGCGAGGCGAAGTTGGTGCTCAAGCTGAGCTTTATTACGAGCATCAGCAAGAATCGCGAGTTTGCGAGGGAAAAGGAAATTGCGTGCGTATCCTGGCTTGACCTTAACGAGGTCGCCGATGTGTCCCAAGTTTGGAACGTTTTGTTGGAGAAGAACCTGCATGGTAATGCCCTCGGTTTGTGAAACGTCAATCCGAAAACGGAAACAACCGCCTACATCGCATTTTTGTTTTTGGCAAGACAGTTCCGAAAATCATAGGCACTATCGAGAAGTCCAAGGCCAGCCAAGAGTGCTGCCAGCGACAGCGCCCCACCGGCAAAAGCACTCGAAAGTAATAAAACCGCAAAAACGGCAACAACTGCAGCCATCGGGCGGAGCCTCGCATACAAGACGAGTGCACCTTGCAAAGCAAGCCCTGTCAGCACGCCCAAGGCAATCAATGCGCTCCACACGAGCACTGGTCCAAGCGGACGGCCTGGCAACCACGATCCCAACGCGTCATCGCCTTTCCAGAGTGTCGCAAGGTAGACAAGAACTGCGAGCGCAGGAGTCGAGAGCCACAAAGGAACTGCAAAAGACCGAAAATGCCAACCCGGATCAACCGCGAGCCGAAACCGGTACCCCAAAACATCAGTTTCCCCGGGGGGCAGTGGCTCTCGCAAAAGACGAGCGAATAAACTCTGCAGTGCAGCCCCCTCCTTGCGGACGGGCTGTGGTTTCCTTTGGTGCGAGGAAATCAGCGAAGTACTCGGCGCGTTTCCAACCTCGTTTCCTATCCCTCGCAAAAGCGACGTCAGACTTTCGCGCGTCCGCAACAAGAGCTGGACAAGCTGTGGTGGAAATTCGCTCGCCCTCTGTAGCACATAATCTAAAACACCACGAATGCGTTCGGTTTGATTGAAGGCAAAATCAATCAACGCAACGGTTCCCAAAAGCGAACCAAAAATCGATACCGACAAGGCACCGCCTTCGGAAAACAAAAACCAAGCGAGTCGCTGCCAGCTGTGCAGGTCAAAGAGTTTCTGCAATTGTTGAAAAACCTGAGCGTTGCGCATCTGCGCCAAAACTTGTTCTTTGTTCACGGAGGCCGACTGATTGGCAGGAATCTTTGCCAATTCCGAAGTCAACCATTGTTCAACGTTTAAACCCTGCGGAACGCTCAAAAGACTCATGAGAGAAAAAAACACAGGCAGAGCCAGAACAGCCAAGGCCCACCATGCAGATTTACTGCGAGCTCGAATCAACAAGACAATCGCCAAAAGCGGCGAGGTTAGAAAACCCGTTGTTCCAGCCATGACAAACATCGGAAGATGAGTGATTTGCCCCATGAGATAGAGAAAGAATGAAACAGTGAGAAACAAAAATACCGCCGTACGCACGCGCAAAACCGACGCAACTTGTGCAACGTGATAAGCAGCCAACGGCAAAACAAAGGCCACAAGGCTAATGCCAATCAAAACTCCGGACAACAGAAGACCCGCGGAGCGTTTCTGCTTCGCGGGTCCTTCCGGAATCTTTCCTGACGGGACTTGGTTCCAATCGGGAAAACCATTCATGTGATTCTATCTCTCTCGAATGAGACCATCGGAACGAGGAAATTATTCCTCGTCACGAGCTCCGCCACGACGAGCCGACATGGAGTCGCCTTCAGCTCGCTCGCGAGCTTGTTCAGCAGCGCGGGTTGCAGCAGCTTCAGCTTGTTTCTGGAGCTCAATGCGTCGTGCTTCAACATTGACGTTATCAGAGAGCTTGATGATCATGCTGCGTAGAACAGTTTCATCGAGCTTCAAAACGCGCTCGAGTTCGCGAGCATTGTCTTGCGAAGTTGCAACGTCGTACACGTGATAAACACCGCGAGTCACTTTGTTGATGGGGTATGCCAACTTGCGAACGCCCCAAGTATCCTTACGGATGATTTGACCGCCATTGTTGCCAATAATACCCTCACAGCGAGTCAGCAACTTGCTGAGCTCAGCTTCTGGAAGGTCAGGCTTAGTGATGATCATTGCTTCGTATTCACGCATTTTAAAAGCTCCTTCTGGATCGCTGCGTATACACGGGAGCCCCCAGCTCCAAAGTGTGGGGGCAAGGAGATTAACCAGGCCGGACCGCATAACCCCTCTTGAAGAGACATGCAAGCCTTCTCAGCCCATGAATCTTCGAAAGTGTTCGAAAATCTCGAAGACTCCCCTAAACCGGGCGCAACCCTTCTACCTCGCTGGAACCTTTCTGCTCCTCCTGATTTTTGGGGAAGCGCTTGGAATTTCACTGCGGGCCTTTGCCACCCTCGCCTCGCAAGTCACAGAAACACCACAAAAAGAGTCTTCAAATACTGATTCGACGACTGACGCAGCGGAAAACAGGCCCAATTGCCTTGCCTCGCTACCTATCACGCCACTCGTGGTAGGAACCCTGGCTGCGCAATGGGAATGCCAGGGGAGCGTCTTGTGGAGTGTCCGTGCCGGAGTTCTGTTCGTTTCAAAGAACTCGCTTGTCCCTTTTTTTAGGGGAGAGCTGGGATTGAAATTACCCATGTCCGAGCCCCGCCAACAGGCTATCTGGGTGATTCATCCGGTCATCCGCTATCATTTCTGGCCTGAAATAAACTCGCAAGATGTGCTTTCATTGCCGACAACTCGAAGCTTGAACTCACGAGAAATCCAAACCTGGCTGGCCCTCATTGACAGCGATGTACGTCTCGAATTTCTCCGCCAGCAGAGTTTCTTTTCTGAAATTTTCTCACACTGGGGTATTCGAATTTGGCAAACTCTTCCGTCGCAGTGGCGGACACTCGGTTCCCTGCGCACAACCCGTTCTGCGGACATGAGTGGTGTTTCGCTTGTTGCTCAAAGGGACAAAGGCAAACTGCGAGGGACATTGGGAATAGGCCGAATGACAATCAACATTGATCGCATTTCTGCATCATTTTTTCATCCCAGTGTTGAACTCTCCTATTACATAGGAGACACAAATTGAAAGTTCAAAGCTTGGTTTCTCGGAAGAGAACGCAAAGAAAATTAGGCTTTCTTGCTGCATCTGTTTCTTTACTGATCCTGAGTCAAGGGTGTCGAATCAGTGCACGCCAGGAAGACACCTACCCAAACACAGCTTCGTCAGACTCAATACAGGTTGGCAATCCACAATCGGGACAATTGCAGTCACTCGGAGTCGCCAGTCAAGAATTCATTCCTGCGTCTCCTGTCTCGCTTGCTGGTTTTGGTGGCCCCGGACGCCGATTTCTACCTCCACTTTTTCTCGCAAATGGAGAAACTGCATTTTGCCGTCCTTACGAAAAAGTTATTGCTCCGCCGCGCATCAAAGTTGCTATTTTTGACGTTAAAAAAAGCGATTCCAAGTTAACCCAGTTGTTTTTAATTTCCCTCGACATTGTCGCTGTTACAGCAGATATGACCGCAAAGATTCACCAAGAAATTGCCAGAACATTTCCGGACACACAACCATCCTTAAACAACGTCGTTGTGCTTGCCACCCATACCCATTCTGGGCCATCTGGACTCACGGAAAATCCTTTATGGAGTGCTTTTATTTGCGATCAATACAACAACGATTTGACCGAGAGTTATCTTTCTACGTTTAAAAAAACACTGAAAAAAGCAGCATCCAGCAAAGAAAACATTGTAAGCATAGAAACCCTAACTGCCGATGCTCCGTCGCTACTTAAAAGTCGTTTTTCGGGCATGTCTCCGGCAACAGACCTTTCAGCCCTGAGCTTTAGAACCGACACAGGACACATCTCTTTAAGTCTTGCACGGATGGCAGCTCATCCAACCATCTATGGAAGTAAAGACCTGACTCTGACCTCCGACCTCGTTGGTCCAACCGAAAAAGCAATTGCTCAGGCACTTGCTGCTGACAATGTTTTCCTCATGCAAACAGAAATCGGCAACATGGACGCTCACATCGACGGTCTTCAGCTTGACGAATGGTCGCAAAAAATCTCTGAAGTTCTCAAAAATGGTCAACAAAGCTCCCGCTCAACTCTAACGATTTCAACACAAGCTGGCCAACTCCCCCTGCCTAAACCAGTGGTGAATTGGAAAGCCTGTGGAGCGGAGTGGGCAAGCCCTTTGATCTCTTTGCCAATCCTTGATGAAGTACCACACCAAATTCCATTCGCCCTTTGGACATTCGATAAAGAGGCGAATCTTTTTCTGGCTGGTGAATGGACCTCAGCAGCGGCAGCACAATTGAAAAGTTCTTTGGAAACAGGCAGCGGAAACTCGTCCCGCTTCAAAATCTTTTCGCTTGCCAACGATTACACGGCCTATCATCTCACCCGCAACGACTATAGCAAGAAAGAACTCGAATCTTGCTCATCCCTTTATGGAAGCGGAGCGACTGAACAAATCAGCGAATTAATTTTGAAAAACATTTTTCTTTAGAAAACGAAACACTCAGAAAAAAAAGAATTTAGACTCCTCAGAGGTCATTCTCCTCATTTAAGATACAACTCCCGTTCTGTGAATTTTCCGTTCCCGACTCTTGGGAAATTCCTGCATCGTTGGCTGTGTAAATCAGCTGCATCTGCGCAGGTTATGCCCATTGTTTGCATCTATCTGAATCATCACACTGAAGCAGTTGTTCTTTGCAAGAGGGGATTTGCGGATGCAACAGAAGAATGTGTTGACTTTAGCTTGCTGCGTTACCTCAACCTTGACTTTAATACCATCTGTTTCGCATTCAGCGCCCCGCGACACCTTGAGCTCTTTTAATAAAAAGATAAGAGCGTCAGACCTAAGGGAATTGAGCCCAATAAAATCGACTCAACCTCCCTGCGCGGTAAAACCATCACTCGAATTTCTCGATGACGAAGCGCCCGGAACATCTCAAAGCAATCTCGTCTCTGCAGCATGGTTTGCCCGTGCTGTGCAATTGCCAACACAAAACCGCAATGAAGCTTGGCAAAGTCTTGCAGTAAAGCCATTGCAAGTTCGGGATCTGTATGCTGGACCATTTGGACTGCATGCGACCCTGCTCGAGTTTGAAAAACATATTTTGGTCATGTACCGCGGTACCCAAGATCCACTGGACTACCTCCTCAATGCTGAGATTTTCACAACCCCAGGTGGCTGGCATGGCTTACCCGGATGGGTTCATGCGGGTTTCTTAACCAACTTCTCACTGAGCTGGAGAACCCTCCGTCGGACACTTCATGAAATGGCCGATGGCAGGAAATCCATCATCTTTGCGTCTCACAGTCTAGGCGGCGTCATGAGCCAATACGCGGCTTGGAGGCTTGAGAATGAAGGCCTGAGTGTCAGCCGAATCTATGCTTTCCAAGCACCGAACCCCGGCGACGTTAATTTCAAAAAAGCATTTGATAGCCGCTTCCATGGCAGAGCTTTTAATACACTTTATGGCGACGACATTACGCCTTACATGCCACCAGCGCGCGAATCGGTGCAGGCATTTGCGGGCGCAACGATGCGTATTCTCCGCGGAACGCTGTCAGCAATCGTCAGGCAGGCAAAATATGCGTCTGTGGATGGACGCTTTGAGATCAGCCCGCAGGGCGAATTGTTTCAGGTGCCCGATGACACCCTGACAGAATCTGAAAGCCATTACTGGGAAACTTACAAGTTTAAGACAGGTGGAAAAGCTTTCCCGATGGGATTATCGGCAAAGCTCGGAATCATTTCGGACCACAATATTAATTTAGTTTTGTGTTCTTTGGCTAAATCAAGCCAAAAACATTGAATGAGAAGACCCGAGAAGGGAAACACTCAGTTAGTGGTCGTGTCCTGAATGCGCTGCATGTACTCCAGGCAAAGAACTTTCCACTGTATCGTGCTTGGTGTTTTCGTCTTTCTTTGAAACCTGTTTTTCACCCACTTTGCGTTGCACGGCTTCGCGATCAAGAAGATAGGCTTTGGTATAAACCCACTTCTGCTCAGCAAGGCCAGCCATCGAGTATTCTGGCCCCATGCGAATCGCATCCACCGGACAAGCTTCTTCGCAGAATCCACAAAACACACAACGGAGAATGTCTATCTCAAATCTCACCGGATATTTTTCAACACCCTTGTCCGGGCTTTCGCCAGCAACAATAGTGATGCATTGAGCAGGGCAATTCGTTGCGCAAAGAAAACACGCCGTGCAGCGCACACGCCCATCGGGGCGCTTGGTCAGAAAATGGGCGCCTTTGAAGCGCTCGGAATATTGAAATTCAACTTCTGGCCACTGAACGGTGTTCGACTCCTCAAGCCCAAACACCTGCTTAGCGAAAGTCACCAAAGTCGTTCCCATACCAACCAAAGAGGTTGCCAAATAACCATTTTTAAAATTGCGTTCCGGGTCGCGAGAGACGTTCACAAAAGCCATGCGTCATTCACCTCGTCAATCAAACCGCGGATTGGGCAAGCTTGCCCAAATCAGCAAAATATTCATCAACAGCCTTCACTGCAGGATACACGGGCGGATTTGCTTTCAGCTTTTGCGCCACTCCGTTAAAATTCACGAATGTACCACTCTTCTCTGCAAATGTTTTCACCGGTATGCGGAGCCAAAATTTCTTGGCGACTTCATTCAACGTATTTCCAAAGTAAACCGACTTTTTCAATTCAACAAAGCGGCTCAGCGCTTTTGCAAGGCTCGGGTAAGCGGATTCAACTTCGGGACCAAACACGAGTGTGAGCTCAGCTCCTGCATTTGCCAATGCAGAGAAGTCTCCTTTCAAGATTGACGCACCGACAGACTCCTGTTTGAGAACTTCAGTCATCCCTCGTGTATTTGGATTGCGATCGCCGCGGAAGAGAATTCCATCGAAGCTCTCTTCAGTCTCAGTTTCTTCCCGCCAAACGAAAACCTTCGGAGTTCCCTTCAAGGTCGTTTTGAGAGAGTTGAGCACCGCGCTGTACTCTTCGCTGGTAAATTGTGCTGTGAAAACAACTGCAACTTTATCTGCAGAGACGGACTTTGTTGCATCTGAAACAGCTTGGAGAGCTGCATGGAATGTAACATTTTCACCGTTCAGAAGAGGTGCGCTCAGGCGTGTTGATGCATTCAAATGTTCGTACATCGTTCGGCCCGTGTCACACATCCAATGCCCGTTCACTTCAGCATTGTGGCGCGGCTTCAGACGATAATATTCACGTTGGTTACTATTTTGGAACAGGTTCACACTGCAGCCCGTTGAGCAACCAGGGCAAACGGTTTTTGCTTCTTTCAAAAACCAAACGCGACATTTGAAGCGAAAATCCTTAGCCGTGAACGCACCAACAGGGCAGATATCCGCCAGGTTATAGCTATAGTTATGCTTAATCTTTCGCCCTTGATAGGTCCCAATAGTCGCTTGGTCACCACGATTAAAAATCCCGAGTGTACTTGTCTTGGTCACTTCATCTTCGAAGCGAACACAGCGGGAGCAGAGGATGCAACGCTCAGTATCAAGAACGAGCGTATCACCAACATCCAGGGCTTTTGGCTTGAGTACTTTTTCATCTTCCATTTGCGACTGATATTTACCAACTTTCATGTAGTAATTTTGCAGTTCGCATTCACCCGCCTGGTCACAAATCGGACAGTCGAGTGGATGGTTGATGAGATGAAATTCGAGCGCCCATTTGTGCGCATCTTTCACTTCAGCCGAAACTGTGTCGACCTTCATCCCTTCCGTCGCTGGCGTGTTGCAGGCAATCTGCAGCTTGGGCATGCCTTCAACTTTAACCATACAAAAACGACACACACCGGCGATCGAAAGGCCTGGATGCCAGCAAAAATGTGGCACGCTGACTCCAAGCTTTTGAGCAGCTTCCATGATTGTGCTGCCTGCAGGAACCGAAATCGACTGATTATTGATGCTCAAGGTAATCTGATTCGACATGTTTCACCCTTGCGCGTGAGCAGCGCTCGCCTTGTTCTTATAAAATTCCAGGAATTCATGCGCGAACTTTTGTGGAATACTGCGTGCTGGTCCTGCTGCTGCGTCGGAAAATGTACAAATGGTGCGACCCATCATTTTGCCAGCGACATCTGCAATCTTTTCAGCATCACCGGGTGCACCATCTCCATTGACGATATCGCGCGACATCTTCAACAACCATCCCGTTCCTTCGCGACACGGAGTGCATTGACCACAGGATTCGTCTTTGAAGAAGTGCATCAAATTTTCGAGCACATGAACCATGCTGACATCTTCTGGAATGACAATGACAGCGCCCGAGCCCAACATTGTACCCGCGGCAGCGAATGCTTCGTAATCCATTGTCATATTTTCAATTTCAGCAGCGGTCAGAACCGGTGCCGATGCACCTCCAGGAATCACCGCTTTGAGTTTCTTTCCGCCAATCAAGCCGCCACAATCTTCATAGATAAACCGCTTGAGAGGGTAACCCAAAGGAAGTTCATAGCACCCCGGACGCACGACAGGACCACTGATATTAAAAAGCTTGGTGCCGGCTGATTTCTCGGTTCCGAACTTTTTGTACGCCTCGGCTCCGTTGCGAATAATCCATGGGACAGCGGCAAGAGTTTCGACGTTATTGACGATTGTCGGTTTGCCTAAATAGCCCTTCACAGCGGGAAATGGTGGCTTGAGCTTCGGCTGGCCTTTCTTCCCTTCAAGCGAGCTAATGAGACCGGTTTCTTCACCGCAGATATAGGCTCCAGCACCAACGTAAACGTCCATATGATGTTTGAAACCTGTCCCCAGGACATTGTCACCCAAGTAACCCGCGTCATAGGCTTCTTTGATCGCTTGCTCGCACCAGGCAATCTCGTCATAGAATTCGCCGCGGAGGTAGATGTAACTTTTTGAAGCACCGATTGCATAGGCGGCGATAATCTTGCCTTCAATCAACATGTGCGCGTTGAGCTCGGCGATGTAGCGATCTTTGTAAGTGCCAGGCTCGCCTTCATCGAAGTTGGTGATCAAATATTTCTCACCTGCGGGTTTTGGCACGAAGCCCCATTTCATCCCAGTCGGGAAACCCGCACCGCCTCGACCGCGCAAACCAGAGGCTTTAACCAAGTTGATTACATCGTCAGGGCTCATGCCGCCTTTGAGAACTTTCTCAAGCGCCGCATAGCCACCATGCTCTTTATAAACATCCAACGAACGGCTGTTTGGAACGCCTTCAAGCTCAGTGAGGATCTTGAATTCGCTCGGCTGACGACCCATGTAGGGACTATTCATCACTGGCATTGTCGTATCCTTTCCTCACGGTTTTTGAGCGGCTGCGGCCAAATCAGCAGCGCATTTCTTGGCTGCAGCAGGAAGATCCTTGTTGCTGTAGTCTTCAATCAATTTCACTGCGGCATCGGGCGTAACGTTGAGGTAACGATCTTTATTTACAAGAGCGACTGGGGCGTAACCACAGACTCCAAGGCACTCCACTTTATGGCATTCGAAAGGCACTGGTTTTCCGCTTTTTTCTGCCGCCGCGATGTAATCCTTTGCTGTAGAGATCGTTTTATCGGCGCCATTGAGCCAGCAGGATATACTTCCACATACTTCAAGTCGGTATGCTTTTGGCGGAGTCTTGCGATACATCGTGTAGAAGCTCAGAACTTCATTTACATCAACAACACTCAAACCATGCTCAGCCTCAAGCGCCTGCACTGCTTCTTTTGAAATCCAATCGTTTTCATCTTGGATCGCGTGCAATATTGGAAGAATACTTGAGCGTCGGGTTTCGTACCGCCCCAGGAAACCTTTGATTTTTTCATTCAATGCGGGCGAAAAAAATGATGCCATGAATCAATTCTCCAAGGTCGACTTCAACGGTCGAGCTCACCAGCAATAATATTGATTGAACCAAGAGCAGCCACTGCATCGGCCAATCGTCCACCGACACACATCTGAGCAAATCCGCTCATCAGCGCAAAACACGGAGGCCGGCATTTCACGCGATAAGGTGTTCCAGAGCCGTCAGACACAACGTAGAAACCAAGTTCTCCATTTGCTCCTTCCACCGCGTGATACACTTCACCAGCCGGCGGTTGCACTCCGTTGATGATGAGCATGAAATGGTTCATGAGTCCTTCGATGTTGCCGTAGACTTCTTTCTTGTTTGGGAGCGAGATGGCCTTGTTGTCGATTGCGATCGGACCTTCTGGCATGTTGTTGAGGCACCAGCGCAAGATTCGGATACTTTGGCGAACCTCTTCCATCCGAACCAGATAGCGATCGTAGGTGTCGCCCTTCACGCCCACTGGTACATCAAATTCAACTTGATCATAGAAGTAATAGGGTTCTTGCTTGCGAAGATCCATTTCGTAACCCGTTGCACGCAAGCACGGACCAGTGAACCCAAATTGAATTGCTGTTTTTTGGTCGATGGAACCAGCACCACGCGTGCGTTGAACAAAAATACGGTTCGTGGTCAGAAGCTTATCCATTTCCTCGTGCGTCTTGGCGATCTGCTCAACCACTTCTTTCGCATCCTGGATCCAGCCCGTGGGAAGATCAAAACCCAGACCGCCAATGCGAGTCAGCGAAACTGTCAGCCGTGCGCCGCAAAGTTTTTCAAACAGGGTATAAACTTTTTCACGTTCGTTGAACATGTAAAAGAAACCCGTGAGCGCTCCCAAGTCAACGGCATTCGTACCGATGCAAACATAGTGGTCAATGATACGAGAGAGCTCATCGAGAACCATGCGCATCATGGTCGCCTTGGCAGGCACCTGAACACCGAACATCTTTTCTATTGTCGCCGCCCATGCGTTGTTGTTGATTGGCGCTGAGCAGTAGTTCAGACGATCTGTGTATGGAATAATCTGATTGTAGTTGTGTGATTCACACATCTTCTCAAAGCAACGATGAAGGTAACCAATCTCAGAATCCAGTTCTTTGATCGTCTCGCCGCCATCCACAACAGCCATAAAGCGCAATGTTCCATGCGTGGCGGGATGCGCTGGGCCAATGTTCAACCACATCAGATCGTCATCATGTTTTTTCATGAGACGTTCACGGTCGCGCTCAAAAGTATGTTCAAGCGGAAGGCCAGACATGGGCTGAATGAGATCAGCCGGATAGTCTTTACGCAACGGATGACCAACAAACTCTTCATGGCAAAGAATACGACGCAGGTCAGGATGACCTACGAATTTGATGCCGAACATGTCGAACGCTTCTCGTTCGAACCAATTTGCACCAGCCCAAACGGAGACCACCGATGCGACTCCTTCGCCGTCACCCACTTGAGTCTTGACGCGAAGCCGACGGTTTAAGTCTTTGTTGAGTAGATGATAAACAACATCAAAACGTTTTTCCCGCTCGGGGTAATCAACTCCGCACACATCCAGCATAAAGTTAAAGCCATGCTTCGTTTTGAGGGAATTCATGACACCCAAAATGCAGTCTTTAGGGACTAACAGAGTTTGCTCGTGGCGCTTGTCGTCGCGTTCTTCAAGCTGAAACTGATGTCCTGGAAGTGTTGAATTAAGGCTGGCGAGAATGTCAGCGTAAAACGGGCTCGCGTTATCCATCGGCTCAGGGCCTCCGTGCGTTCGACGGGCTGTTTCCAGTTTGTGCAGAACCTTACAAAAACATGCACATACAAAGTCATCCCTGAACAGAAGTCAACTCATCGCCCGAACGAAGAGTCGATGAACGAATCACAATTGACGACAGCCGCGGTGCATGACTCAATGAGGTTCGCATAATCCTCCAGAACATCAAGGTCAAAGCGGCGTGATTCTCTAAATTACAAAATGCCCACGAATGGAGCAGGTACGATGGAAATTCTCTCCTCGTTTGGAAAATCGCCGAATCAGCGACACATCGGCTTGGCTCTCGCTGCCCTTTCCAGAGGAGAAGTGATCGCAGTTCCCACGGAAACCGGCTACTGTTTTGTTGGCCTCTCGAGTCAGCGCAGCACCCATGAGCAACTTCTTTCACTCCGAAACGCTCACCCGCGGCAAAAGCCATTTAGTTTGCTCTGTAAAGACGCAAAGCAGGTGAGTGGAGTCACGCAACTCTCAACGTCAGCCTTTCGTATTCTGAATCGAATCTTACCCGGTCCGTTCACGCTCATCTTGCCTGTGCACCGCAACACCCCAAAGAACAGCACTGGAGCTTTTCGCTCTACGGTTGGCGTGCGCATCACCGGCAACGCATTGAGCGAGGCCCTCATGGCACAACTCGACGAGCCACTCCTAATTACAAGCGTCACCGACGCTGAGGAACTCGCTCAAGAGGGCTACACCGACGAAAACTTTGATCCAGCACTCGACCGATGGTGGACGTCGGCAGAAGGGATTCTCACACACGCACGAGGACACGTTCGTCTTATTCTTTGCAGTGAAGAACCCATGCCAATGCGATTCTCTACAATTCTCGATCTGAGCATCGATGGACAATTGGAGATTGTTCGTGATGGTGGGTGGCCTCTGAAAGCAATTGAAATCTGAATTCAGTTGTGAAAGCTCAATCCTTGCCAAAGAAAAAGCCAGCCAGGTTGGAAAAATTTAATTCGATAAGTTCTTCTGCGCTTTGACCGCGCAGTTCACATGTTCGCTGAAGAATGTCTTTTAAAAAAGCGGGTTCGTTGCGATGCGGACGCCGGCCATCAGCCAAGACCGGAGAAAGATCGGGCGAGTCTGTTTCTAACAGAAAAATATCGCTCGGACACTGGCGAACCGATTCGCGCATTTTCTTAGCGTCTGGCCAAGTCATGACGCCGCCGAAACTTGCGAGATATCCAACCGAGGAGAGCTTTTTCAGATCAGCGCTCGGCCCTCCGTAACAATGAATCATCAGCCGTTCGACTCCGAATTTTTTCACCTGTTCGAGTTTTTTCCAGGTTATCTCCCAAGCAGAACGACTGTGCACAATCACCGGAAGCTTTAATTCCATGGACAAAGTAACACATGCATCAAAAGCCAAGCTTTGCGCACGCAAGAGTTCATCCTTGTTCAGCCATCCCTCTCGCACTTCACGGGAGGCATCATAACCAGTCTCGCCAATCGCCCACAAAAATTCTTTAAATTGACGCGCGACAGAAAAAAAATTGTCGATATCAGAATTGGCTTTTTCTTCATCAAAACACCCTTCCTGCGTCCTCCAGCGCCTAGCCACTTCCATTGGATGAAGCCCAACGCTTGGAAAGACAAGAAAACCAGATTTTTCTGCAAAAAGAGCTTCGAATCCGTGTTTCTTGGCCGATCCGCGCGAAATGATCCAAGAATGATGTGTCATGAGGATTTTTTGCAGCTCATCCCACCAAACACCAGCGCTTAAGCAACCTCGCACGTCGGCAGCAAGCGCTCTAGCCGCAACCAATACCCAGTCAGATGGTGAAAATGAATCGACATGACAATGGGAGTCAACGAGAACAGAAGAGGGGTTTGCGGCAGACATGGTCATCGCCCCGCCAGCAACGATTCAACATATCCCTGTGTGCCTGGAATGTAATATCCGACTCCAAATGTGGTGGTTAACCAACCCCCCAGCGCAATTTGCCCCTGCTTTTCAATGAAATTATCTTTCCCCCGGTTAAAGGCATGCAGACCCAATTGAAAAAATAAATGACTGCTCATGTAAGCAACCCAATCGGAACCAAAATGACCAATGCCATACATTTTAATTGCGTGATTTTCAGAGGTGTTTGAAGTTGACAAATACAATGCCGGCCCATAGCCGACAAAAATGCGAAATGCGCCCGCCGGAGTGTGAAAAGAAACAATACCATCAACCGGAAGCGTCATCGCGTACCCACGAAATTCGCGTTCGATAGAGGTTTTTAGCGCTGACTTTGAATCTCCAGGATCTTGGGCATTGTCGGAATTCAAGACAACGCGATGACGGATCGCATCAAAGAAAAGTTCTGGACCAAACTGGAATGACGTATCCCAATCGGAGAATTGGTCGGGATGTTGGACTGATGTCAAACTCAGCAAACCCATCAGCGAGGACCGACCGCCAATCCGCTCACTTGTGGTTCTGTCGTCTGGAGTCAGCTGCAGGGTTGGATAAGAGTTTAAAAATGCAATGCTGTTTGGAATTAAGCTGAGAGATTGGCCCAGCACACGACTCACCCAAGTGCCTTTTAGTTTCTCGAATCCAGATCGTGAAAAGCTCTTTTTGAAGGAAGCCTTTTCTCTTCCGTCATAGAGATCGAAGAGACTAAATTTAACCAAGACAGTCTTTGCAGTTGAACTCGAAACCTCCATTTCAACAGCCAGATTCGCCTCACTGTCTCTGAGGAGTTGTGATCTCTTGCGAGCAAAATCGTTCTTCAAAATTTCTTTCACAGAAACATTCGCAAGCCGCGATCTTTTCAAAGCAGCCGAAGCTACTGTAGGAGAAACAAACTCAATGCAACTCTGCTGATTAGCTCTTTTTGCAAATGCTTTTGCTTCTTCTAAAAGAGCGGAGCTCAGACTCAAATCCCCGTCCGTCTCAGGAGGCATCAATAAAACCAACGGGCATTTTTCAGCTATCTCATTCGAAAGAGCTTCCGGCACATCAAGGTCGTGACTGACTTGGAATGGACATTCAAATCCGGCTCCGGTGATAACATCTAAACCGATTGCGGAACCGTACCAAAGAGCCGCCGATAACGGGTTACTCAAGGTGAAAAGTGCGAAGGGTAAATTTCCACCCAACACAGTTCCATAGCGAAAATGACAATCAACCGTTTTTATTTTTTCAAACTCGTCAAAGTGAAAATTCAGTTTCAATTTCGAAGAACGTGGTAGCGTGGCTGAGAACGGAGTCCGCGGATCATTTTTGTCCGGTGAAGCATTCACCGAGACAAATAATCCGCGCGGGTCAGAGTCAACACTAACCGCTTGTGAAGTGCCACCAATCGATGCACACCCGAGAATGACCGTCACAAGAAAACAAGCAAGAAATACGAAGAAAAGAAGACGAATGACGCCCGACTTCACAAAACGAATGAGTTCATCTTTCCCAGATTCCAATTGACTCATAACTTTTTCGCCACACCAAGGTACACACAGTTCATCTTTCTGCTCAGACAAAACTGCGGAATAAGATTCATTCCCTTAAACTTATATGAATGAATCCGAACACCCGTTTGCTGCAAAGAATTGAACCCAATTTTAGTTAATTTTTCCGCCATTATGACTGGAGGAATAAACTTCCTCCAGTCATGCGTCCCGCGCGGAATTCGGCCAGAAATCCACTCCAATGCAAGGATCATCCAGAAAAAAGAAAACGAGGTTTTGTTTATCGTGTCGTAGAGAAAAAGACCGCCAGGCTTAAGAACTCTGTGGACTTCTCTCAGCACCTTTTCAAGATCCGCGACGTGTTCAAGAACGTCAACACAAAACGCCACATCAAAACTCGCATCCTCTGCCGGAATCAATTCGCCATTGCCAACCCGATATTCGATAGACAGATCACTTGCCGCTGCGTGTTTCTTCGCCACTTCAATAAGGGCCACCGCAGGATCAACTCCAACAACCTGAGCTCCGCGCCGCGCCAGCTCCTCTGCAACGAAACCTCCACCACATCCAAGGTCTAAGACTTGTTTATCCATCCATCGGGACACAAAACGATCAAAAAGCTCAAAGCGTGTTGGATTCAAGTGCAAAAGGTCTTGAAATGGACTTGAAGATTCCCACCACTGCGAAGCCAAATCACTGTATTGCTGCAAATTGTTCATTGTCAGTGACCACCCATTTCATCGGATTGGCAAAAACAAAAGAGCTAGTATAAGCCTGTCAGCAGAAGCATTTGCCGCCGAACAACTGGATCGGCAAAGAGCAAAAAAGACAGGAAGCCCCATGACGTCCAAGGATGCCACGCGAGACTTGTTTTTCCAACAAGACAGTGAAATTCAAATCCGCAAGCACGTTGAGCGCAGTCTCGAAATCGCCCTGTCGTTTTTGAAACAAGAAAGCAACAACAAAATCCATAGTGATTTGAGTCTCCCAGACCTCGAGGCTCTCTTTCACGAGGTGGAAATTCCCGCGCTGGGTCTTGGGGTCGAAAAAGCTCTTAAACAATCCGTTGAAAAGGTTGTAAAACATTCCGTACACGTGAGTGACCCTCGCTATATCGGCCACATGACTGGCGCAACACCAACCTTTCACATGGGTCTTGAGCTTTTGATTGCGGCCATGAATCAAAATGTGGTCAAAATTGAAACTGCGCTGTCGGGGAGCTTTGTCGAGGGACAACTGCTCGCCTGGATCCATCGTCTCATTTTCAACAAACACTCAGACTACTACAAAGCGAGAATGCACAAGCCTGAGCTTTGCTTTGGCAACGTTACAGGAGGCGGAACGATGGGTAACCTGACCGCACTCGCTGTCGCACGCAACAAGAAAATTCCGCGCTGCCGCGATTGGGGTATTTTCGAAGCACTGGAACGGATGGGCAAGAGAAAAGTCGGTATCTACGCAAGTAAACGCGTGCATTACTCAATTCGAAAAGCAGCCTCTGTTTTGGGTTTTGGCACACAATCCGTCCATGAGATTCCAGTCATTCCGTTTACAAACCAGATCGACATCGCAGCCCTTGAACGAGTTCTGACACAACACCAAGCACAGGGCATTCTCCCTTTAGTCATAGTTGGTGTCGCCGGCAGCACCGAAACGGGGAGCGCAGATGATTTTATGGCGCTTTCAGCTCTTGCTCAGCGCTCGGGAGCGTGGTTCCACGTCGACGCCGCTTGGGGAGGCCCACTCCTGCTTTGTGAACAAGGACGTACACTTCTCAAAGGAATCGAGCTTGCCGACTCGGTTGTTATGGATGGCCATAAGCTTTTCTCAATTCCGATGGCCCAGGGCATGGTGCTCTTTAAAGATGAATCTGCGCTTGATGTGCTTCGCCACAGCGCACGCTACATTATCCGTGCAGGAAGCGTAGATCTTGGGCGAACAAGTCTGGAAGGAAGCCGCAGATTCGATTCCTTCAAACTGTGGTTTGCGTTTTGGGCGCTCGGCCGCAAAGGTTACAGCCAGCTCGTAGAACATTCGCTGCAGCTCGGACAAACCTTTGCCAAGCTCATCGAAACTTCACAAACCTTTCAGCTCACTAGCGAAGTGAAAAGTAACATTGTCACGTGGCGCTATGTGCCCGCGCGCTGGAAAGCTCGTCTTGATTCGTTGCGTGCCTCAATGCTGCAAAATAAAAGCGAAAGTGCCAGGGACTCAACGCTGCAACAATTAACAGCATTGCTCAATGAAGCGACCGTCGAAATACAAAAGATTCAACGACAAAATGGCAAGAGTTTTGTTTCTCGCACGACGCTAGAATCGGTCTTGCCTGGTTTTGACACCGTCGTATTTCGAGCAGTGCTGTTTCATCCACTCACGTCTTCGCAAACCCTGACCGAAGTGTTGTCTGAGCAAAAAGACATCGGACAATCGGTGATGGCTCGCTTGTGGCCTCGGTTTGAAACACAGCTTCCAGGTTGGGACTCGCCCACTTTGGATGCAACGGAAAACTGACTTGGGGTTACTTCGAAAAATCGATTGCTAAATGTCTCAGGCTGCTTACACTTTGTTAGGACCGTGGCACGATGCCCTGCCTTGGAGGATCTCAATGGCTGAGAAGAAAGCAAACGTCCGCACACTTCCACTCCTTCCGCTGCGCGAACTGCTTGTGTTTCCGCACACAGTTGTTCCGCTTTTTGTCGGACGTGAGAAAAGCATCAAGGCACTTGATGATGCGATGTCGCGAAATCGCGAAATCTTCCTGGCGGCTCAACGCAAATCCAAAACCAACGATCCAACTCCAGATGAAATCTACGAGTTCGGAACCATCGCACAAATTCTCCAACTTTTACGTCTGCCCGACGGAACAGTGAAAATCCTAGTTGAAGGTAAGCGACGCGCCAAGGTCAGCCGCTATGTAGAAAGCTCTGACCTTCTTGTTGTCGAAGTTGCAGAAATCGCCGAACCACCTGGTCAGGCCGTGGAAAACGAGGCTCTTGTTCGCACCGTCAAAGCAGCCTTCGACACATATGTGAAGCTCAACAAGAAAGTGCCACCAGAAATGGTCTTTTCGATCTCATCTATCGAAGATGAAAGTCGATTGGCCGATACCCTCGTTGTTCAATTGGCAAATTTGAAACTTGCCGACAAGCAACGCATTCTCGAAACAGTCGATCCTGCCAAACGTCTCGAAGAGATTTTTGGCATCATCCAATCGGAAATTGAAATTCTCCGTGTCGAGAAGAAGATTCGTGCGCGTGTCAAACGGCAAATGGAGAAGACTCAGAAAGAGTACTATCTCAATGAGCAGATGAATGCGATTCAAAAAGAATTGGGCAATTTTGACGACGCCCGCACTGAAATCGCTGAACTCGAAAGCAAGATTAAATCTAAAAAGCTTTCCGATGAAGCTCGTGATCGTCTCAAGAAAGAACTCAAAAAATTGCGTGGCATGAGCCCAATGAGCGCCGAAGCGACGGTTGTGCGCAACTACGTCGATACAGTCCTTGGCTTGCCTTGGGGCGAGTACAGTACACTTCTGCGCGATCCAAAATTCAGTGAAGAGGTTCTTGAAGCCGACCATTTTGGTCTCGATAAGGTTAAAGAACGCGTTCTTGAATATCTTGCAGTCACAAGTTTGTCCGACAAACTCAAAGGTCCAATCCTCTGTCTCGTCGGGCCCCCAGGAGTTGGTAAAACAAGTTTGGCACGCAGTGTTGCTCGCGCAACCGGGCGCGAATTTGCCCGTATTGCCTTGGGTGGAGTGCGTGATGAAGCAGAAATTCGTGGCCACCGCCGCACTTACATTGGAGCGATGCCTGGCAAAATCATCGGCGCATTGAAGAAGGCCGGAACAAGCAACCCGGTTATCCTTCTCGATGAAATTGACAAAATGAGCTCCGACTTCCGTGGTGACCCAGCAAGCGCGATGCTTGAGGTGCTCGACCCAGAGCAAAACTCGACATTTAATGACCATTATCTAGATATGGACTATGACCTGTCGCAGACTTTGTTCCTCGCAACTGCTAACAATTTACACTCGGTTCCCAAGCCTCTCCTCGACCGTATGGAAATCATATCGTTGGGAGGCTATACCGAACAAGAGAAAGTTAACATCGCTCAACGCCATCTTGTGCCAAAGGCTGCAAAGTCCAATGGTCTCGAGGCAACTGGGCTGAAGTTTGAAGACTCCGCCCTCGAAGAACTCATTCGTTACTACACGCGTGAAGCTGGTGTGCGTAATCTCGAGCGGGAAATTTCAAGCGTCTGCCGAAAAATAGCTCGAGCACTCCTGAAAGAGAAAACGGCCGAAGCTTCTGCAGCCCACGCGGCAGGGAAAATAGGCAAAACTGAGAAGGCAGCAAAAGCTGCCCAAACCGCAGCAACCATTCACGCGGATGCGCAAACAGAAAAAACCGCGACGCCTGCCGGCTTGGCGACTGAAATCATCAAGCTCGATGGCATCAACACGCCACCTGTAAATGACGCAACAATTCGGCAAAACCTTGGACCACGTCGTTTCAGTATCAATGAAACAGGGTTGCGCGACGAAGTCGGAGTTTGCCAAGGCCTAGCCTACACCGAGGTCGGTGGCGACTTGCTCATCACTGAAGTTTCTGTTGTCACAGGCAAAGGCAATTTAAAAATTACCGGTAAACTGGGTGACGTCATGCAAGAGTCAGCGCAGGCTGCCTTCAGCTACGTTCGCTCACGCGCAGCTTTCCTCGGACTCGATGAAGATTTTTACTCAAAAATCGACATCCATGTGCACTTCCCTGAAGGCGCAATTCCAAAAGATGGACCAAGTGCAGGAATCACGATGGCGACAGCTCTGGTCAGTGCACTCACAAAGCGTCCAGTCAGTCGTGACATTGCCATGACCGGGGAAATCACCCTCCGTGGCCGCGTTCTGCCGATTGGCGGACTTAAGGAGAAGCTGCTTGCTGCGCATCGCGGTGGAGTCAAGAAGGTCATCATTCCTCGCGAGAATGAAAAAGATCTTCATGAAATTCCAAAGAATGTTTTGGAGCAACTCACCGTCGTCCCTGTCGACCACGTCGATTCAGTTCTATTCCATGCACTGGCTTGGGTTGGAAGCGACGAACTTCAAGACAAGCTCAAATCTGCCAGCGAGTTGGCCACTCTGAAATCGGCTCAACTCACTGAGCCGCAAGAAACAATACGTCACTGACACCTTTGTCGTTCTCTGCCGATAGGCAAAAGATGCCCTCTGCTAAGCTTGAAGAAGCTCCGCGGAGGGCATTTTTATATGGATGTTGAATTCGTCGAACATCTAAAAACACAATGGCTGGCAATGATCGATGCACTTGAGGATCCGCTCGTGCTGATCGATGAAAATTTCAACATTCGCAGACAAAACTTGGCATACGTAGAAAAGGCCATCAACCCAACACAACTCGACTTAAAAGAGTTTAAGGGAAAGAAATGCTTTGAAGTCTATGCAGGACGCAATGCACCCTGCCCCGATTGTAAAGTCGCCAATGCTCGACAACAAGGCCAAAAAACATCTTGGACAAGCACTGAACTTTTCGCGGGACGCGACGTTGAGGTCCGAGTTCTTCCGAATGTCGATATCGACGACAGCAACGCATTGATCGTGGTTCACTATCGCGACATTACTCAACAGCGCGCTCTGCATGAAAGTTTAGCCCGCGCAGACAAACTCGCAGCTCTCGGCAAACTTGCGGGTGGCGTTGCGCATGAAATAAACAGCCCACTTGCCGGAATCATGGCCTTTGCTCAGATGGCATTACGCGAGATGAGCAAAGACGATCCCCACTTAGAGGACATGAAAGAAATCGAGGCAGCAGCTCAGAAGTGTAAATTGATTGTTGAGGGACTTTTGGGCTTTGCCCGACAAGACTCTCCTGAATCTGTCGAGCCTTATGATATAGTGGAAAACATTCAAGCAACAATCCGGCTTGCTCGAGCCATGCTCCGTAAAGAAAAGATTGAGCTTCGCCTCGATCTTCCGCCGAAACCTGTTTACATCGAAGGCTCTAAAGGACGATTTTCACAGGTGATACTGAACTTAATCACCAACGCGATTTATGCCATGCGCGATGGTGGCGGAGAATTAGAAATAGTTCTAACAGAGTTGGCGGATGCGGTGCAAATTAAAGTCCGCGATTCCGGATGCGGAATTCCGCCACACATTCAAAGAAAAATCTTCGACCCATTTTTCACAACCAAACCCGTAGGCGAGGGAACTGGACTCGGGTTAGCCATTTCATATTCAATTGTGACACAGCACCGAGGAACTATTTCTGTGCAATCTTCGGAAGGAGTTGGCACGACGTTTAACGTGACAGTTCCAAAGCTTCGATTTACGAGTTAAGCACTGCGAAGGTATGTAATGATTGATGTTAAAGACCTCGAAACATTTTTAGCTATCATCGACAGCGGGTCGATATCCCACGCTGCTCATGGACTTGGCCTCACTCAACCAGCAATCAGTCTCAAATTGAAAAAGATAGAAACTGAACTCGGTGTGAAACTTTTTCAACGCACACCGCGCAGCATGGTGCCGCTTCCCACTGCACTTGGAATTGTCCCCAAGATTCGCGAAATCCTAAATAGATTCGATGGAATCCGCGAAACCCTCACCGATGAAATACAATCAACTCAGGGCACGGTCCGAATTGGCTGCTTGATGGGTTGGTTCGATTCACTGGTTTTGCCCGCTTTCGCAACCGTGCACACACAAGCACCTCTGATTCAACTCAAGATCCACGTTGATCAAACAGCGAATCTAATTCACATGGTCACCCATGGGCAATTGGACTTAGCCATCATTGCTCAGCCATTTGATCATGCTGAAGGTGTACATGCGGAAAAAATAATTGATGAGGAACTCGTTCTCTTCGGAAAAAAGCTGCCAAAGCAAACAGATAAATTAGAGCGCAAAAAATCTCTCTTAAGCCGTCCTTGGGTCACTATGACCACTCCAGACTCTATTGTTGACACGTTTTGGAAGGAACATTTCGAAGGAGAAAGCTTTCCGTGGAACCGGGTACAAATCGCGGCTTGTTTAGATCATATCATTGCAATCCCCAAGGTTGTGATGTCACTTGAGAATGCGCTTTGTGTCATTCCAAGACAGATCATTTCACAGGCACAGGGGAGTGCTGATTTTGAATTCGAGAGTGCTTCAATGCAGAAGAATGGCTTGTATCTTTTTGCGCGGAGCGGCTGCCTTGAACTGAAAAGATTCACACTCGTTGCAAATGAAATTCGCCGACTCGCTTATAATAAGAAAGATCAACTGGGAGAACGGAGTTAGTCTGAGTCATGAGTCAAGTTGTCCGATTCTATAAAAACCGAATCTTCCTGACTGCAACGATTGCCCTGAGCACATTCACTTCGGTTTGGCTTGGACAAAAATTTGTTTTTCGAAATTCCGCAATGAGTCTCGCACCTCCAAGCAAAAAAGCATTAAACCAGGCAGAGCTCAATCCCGAAAATATCGTTGCATTACTTGCCGAATCGAACATTATACCAAGTTCGAACGCCACTTCAGCGGTTGCTGAACCAAGTTTACCTCCGGGAATCAGTCTGCCACCAGACATTGATGCCATGGGCTATCAAACCTCAAAATTCTTGATAGACACAAAGTGGGCGACAATCCGATTTGTTGGCGATAATCCTGCAGGCGCCGGACTCAGTGGTGCTGAACTCAATAAAGCGCAAATCGAAGCTTTAGGATCTTTTAGAGACACCATTCCGGTCGTTACAACAGCGCAAACGATTAACGACATGATGGAACAATATTTTTCTCCGCTCATATTAGGTCTGCCGCGCGGAGAGGACATTTTGTCTCGCATTAAAGTTCAAGGTGTTTATTACTCACCCCGCTATGTCCCTGCTGACGGAACGCAGCTCGACCGCGACAATGCCTTCGTGGTTGGAGTCCAGTCGATGTATATTTATCCAAATTCGTGTTTCGACAAAACCGCTGCTCCAAGCTGTTCTCCGATTGGATATTCCGCAGGCCATGATCCAACCATCATTGGACACGAATTGTCACATGTCATATTTAATCACATACGCGACGAGCGCAGTTTGGAAGGTTGGCAGTGGTTTGCTGTTAACGAAGGTTACGCTGATTTCTTTAGCGCCTGCTATTTTGGCGACCCGTCTATTGGACGCATATGGCGTGTCAGCCGCCCCTCGGGCAACCGCTATTTACGTCGCCTTCTCGACACGCCCACAACCAACGACCCCAAAGCATTAGAGGAAGGGCACGCGTTCGGTACGGTATGGAGCTCAGCCCTTTGGCGAAGTCGTTCGGCAATCGTCAACCAATTTCGAATCAAGCCAATAGAATTTGAACGTGTCGTTCTCATGAGTATCAATTTTCTCGGCGAATCTACCAAACCAAAACTTGGTGATGCAGCCGCAGCCGTTCTCAAAGCGGCAGATGTCCTGGATCACTCAAACTGGAAAAACATTCTCATTCAAGAATTCAAGAAAAGTGAAGTGGATTTAAGTCGAGGGCAAAAGCTCGCAGCAGCATCGAATGAGACAATTGTCAGTCAGCAAAGCGGTGTTTCCTGCGGCAATCTTCCGCAACAAAATCTTCAATCAGAAAGAAGCAAATCACAATCACTCCTACTTGCGAGTCTCCTTATTCTGCTGCCAACATTCGTCAGCGCACTCAGACTGCGCAAATACCGCTTTATAATGAACCATCTTAACGTGTTTGCAAGGAATTCGAAACAGCAGGAACGCGCAAACAATGCAAAACAAAACTTTTTAAAAATTTTCCTCGTGTCCTTATCAGGACTGCATGTCCAGGGTTGCCAGTTGGTCTCTTTTTGGAAAGGGCCTCAATCAAAACCCGATGGTTTAGCTATCGTTTATGATTGCAACTTATCGAATCTTCGCGATGGAACACCTGCATTGCCCAGTCAGCGAGCTGTAAGTCTAACCTTCCTTGATTCTGCCCCTGCCGACCCAAAAAATGAGCAAATTTTTGTTGGTGACGAGCGCTTTGAGAAAGCTGAATCCACTCTTTTGATGTTGGTCGATAAAACCAGCATGCGCATCGACCAAGTCAGAAAACGAGACGGAAGCCTGTTTCAAATCGACTTGAATCAAAAATTCGTTCATTCAGAAGATGCTATTGCTGTGCAAAACCTGCGCCTTGGGACAATCATCATTGAAGGCGTTGGTCGAGCCCTGCTCGGTCAGAAAGACCAAGCAGGCAAGGCTCTGGGCAGTGCATCGGCGATTGATTTCGACATCACCGGATCTCCCGCCTCGGCAACGGTTTCTAATGATATCGTGGGCGCGAGGGGATTTGGCCCTCTCGCAAATGAAATCACTCTGAACGGAGCCGTACTCTGTCGCTTCAAAAACTCGACACGCTGAAGACTCTCATCCATCAGTTTAGAAAAATGTAATGTTGCGGGCGTCGCGCAGATTCTCAGCTGTATCGTCGCTTCCAAGTCCAAGTTCACCAACGAATCCAAAGGCAAGCACGCCCCGTCCGTCTGCATAAACAAACGGAGTCAGCAGCCACTCTTCTGGGTTTGGCGCAACTTCAAACGTATTAGGAGACTGTGCCGTCTCTTGCGCGGTGACCTGGAGTCGACATCCCAGTGGGGCAAGTGTCCGCTGAAAAACACCGGTGATTTGATTACACACTTCACCCACCAAGTCGCACAACATTGCGTCATCACTCTTGGCATTTGTGCCGGCGAAAATTTTATCGGCAAAAGATTTCGCAATCCGCTTATCCATCGATAGAGTCACCGCACCTTGAAAATTTGCCCCAGAGACACGGATGCCCGCGAGATAGTCTCCATTCATTGAAATACTTTTGCGAATGAGCTGTGGTTCATGGGTGACAGAAAAACCAAATGCGGCACAAGTTTCATTGATTGAATTTACCAAGACGTTGCGAATGGTCTGGTTGAAGGTGGAGATAGGGCCATCTTTCATCAACGTCATTTCAAACTCCCCCAATATCCTTGGCAAACTTCTTACTGACTGAGTGTCTCCGACGTTCCTCGGCAAAACAAGCTCCGTCGTTCAACAAATTGGACGTAAGGCAGGATTTTCCCCAAAACTTCAGGTTACGATTGCTGCATGAATATTCAATTTCAACATACAAATGACCCGCACGATTATAAACCCGGAATCAGCTCCCAAGTTGACGAGGGTCTGGCTCTGTCGCGCGGGCAAAACCCGAGCGTTCGCTTTCCGCTTGCGACTTCAGGTTGGCTACTTGGTCTCAATGGAATCCATTTAGGCGAAGACCTGCGACTTTACCCGGGTATCAACACAGTTGGATCATCGGCTCATTGTGATGTCGTGGTCACCGCTCCCAACGTGGGTCGTCAGCATGCCGTTATAGACGTCATCTCAGGTGAATCAGCCATTATCTCACCTGGCTCAACGCATCGCCCTCTGATTCTAAATGAGCATCCTTGCGCGAATCCCTCGCCTCTCTGCCACGGAGATACTTTTCAAGTCGGCGAACAACTGTTTGCTTATATCTCCTTGTTGCCAGCGTCAGCAGATGATCGTCGAACGATCTTCTTTCAGGAGCGATTGCCATCAAGAAATCTTTGCACAGTGGGATGGCTTGTCGAGCTGGCTGGCAGCCGTGAAGGAAGGGATTTTCGGCTCTTTCCAGGCGAAAATAGAATTGGAAATCAACCGGGCCTTGAAATTTTTCTTTCTGATCCTGAAGTCAACTCAAGACATTGTGTCATCACTCGGCACCCGGACAATTGGACAATTGTTCCCGTTTCGGTGACAGACCCTCTGTTCGTCAATGGGGTTCCGAGCACTGGAACCGCTCTGCAAAACGGAGACATTCTCGGACTTGGACAAAGAGAATATCTATTTCGTACGATTAAGGTAGGACTTACCATATGAAAAGCAAGCGGATTTCTACAATAATCGCTCTTGCTTCATTGTTCACTGCCATGGCCTGTTCTCTTGACGCATCCGCTGAAACTCAGCGCGGCATTGTTCTGCGTGGTGTCGAACGCGCCGGAGAAACACACCTTAAACTCCGCGCTTTTGCATTTGAAGAGGATAGCAATGGTCGCTATCCAATCACCACTCTCGATAAATCGTCTTTCCAACTTTTACTCAACGGTTCAAATTCTCTTTCAACGAACACCACACTGACAACCTTTGATAGCTCAAGACGTTGGAATAACCGCGCAGTCGTCTGGGTTTACGACGCAACGGGAGTCAAAACCATGAAAGGTTTGACTCGTGATTTACGCTCGCTCACTGCGCAAGAATTTCCTGGATTTAATGCTGACTTCATCTCAATTCTTGGTGTCGCACCAGGAAAAACTGTTGAAAGAATTGTTATTGATCCTGCACATCAGGAAAATATTCTGGTTGCTCAGCGACAATTGATGGGAGACCCGATTGGGCTCAAGTCAGATGCAATCAAACGCGAATCTGCTCTCTGTGTTGCTGCGGGTCGTTTCGAAAAATGGCAAAATGCCGGTTTGAAAAATGCCGATCAAAAGATGCTCATTCTTATGGGTGGAGCATCTCAATTAACTCCATTTGAGCAAGGCAAAACCGACTCGTGTTTAAATTCGCTTTTAAGTCAAAATGTAACTATCCAGCAAATAGTTTTCGCCAAGCCAGAAACCTATGAGCAGCGCAAATGGAGCAAAGTTCCTGAAGTCGCCAAAACGGGCGGCTCCTTTAGAGTTGTTGACATTGCTGGTGCATCACGTGCGTTGCAAGCAACCCGCACCACTCTCGACAAAGAATATCTTCTGACCTCAGAGCTAAAAGATACAAATCAATCAGCATCAACCCACCCATCAGCACGTGGGGCCACAGCCATTGTTCTGCGCGGACAATACCATGGTGCATCATTTCAATCGCAGGCATTTGTTCTTCCGGAGATCGTCCCGCAGAAAGCGGAAATCAATCAACAGCCAGAAGTCGCCCCCGTTATCACAAATCCCCCACGCCACATTTCCATTCAAAATCAGGCCGGATTAGCCTTTGATGCATGGATCGAATGGCTTGCCATAGCGTTTGCAATTGGCCTCATTGTTACAATCCGCCACACCCGTCGTCTCAACAATGGTGTCTGTGAACTTTCAGAAAACGAACTGTCTGGCGATACATCACAAGGCCCACTGCTTGTTGTTTTAAATGGACGTGATCGTGGTCGAGAGTTTCGTATCAGACAGTCCTCTGTTCTACTTGGCCGCGGAATAAGCTGCGACGTCAGATTAAGGGCGCCGCATATAAAACGCCAACACGGTCGCTTGAATCTGCAAGGTGATAAAGCGGTCTTGCAGGATCTTTCGGACGGAGAATTGTTCGTCAATGGACGTCCTTTGCGAGGTCTGCGGGCTTTGGGTGATGGTGCAGTCATACGTCTTGGGGATCTTCAGTTGCTCTTTCGCTGTGGTGAATCATGAAATCGAATCAACCATTTCTTCTGAAATTTACTTCTGGTCCAATGACATCGCGCCAATTCACACTGTTGCCAGGTGAAGCTTATGTCCTTGGTTCGCAGGCCGAATCCGACATTCGTATCGACGGAGATCCAACTGTAAGCAGACGCCATGCATGCCTCCGTGTGAGCGAAAACGGCAATATCGAAATTATGGACCTGGGCAGCACGAATGGCAGTTCAATAAACTTTAAGAAAATAAAACAGCGCGGCCGCCTCCGTGCGGGTGATGTTTTACAGCTTGGATTAAACACTCAATGCATTATGCAGCCCTGGGAGACCCTGGAATCAAGTCTACCACCGGGGATGTCTGCTGGCTTTGATCTTATTCCGCGCTCAACCCCGTACAAGGCCAATTCCATTCGTATGACCGCTCCGCTTTGGTTCACTGTGGGTGGATTCTGCATCGGCGGGATCTGTTTTAGCTTGTGGCAAGCATTTGATGCCCCCAATCACGTATTCGCAAGAACAATCCCGGTCAATTTGCGAGATGTCACACCTGCTCTTAAGATCGAAAAAGACTTTCCTTCAGAGAAAATTCTCGAAGCAATTGAAACCAAAACTACAAACGAAGGAAAAAACACCGATGTCCCGCTGGTTGCAAATGACTTTATTTGGGATGAAATAGTTAATATTTCGCAACGGTTTGGCGAAGTACCTCCCTCGATTATGGATCCACAATTTGTCAAAGAAGTTGATCACTGGATAAAGTTCTACACAAAAAACAATCGCCACCAAGAACTTCTCAGAAAACGTGATTTTGTCTGGGAAAAAATGCAAAGAATTCTACAAATCCACGGACTGCCACCGGAATTAGGTTACATTGCTTGGGTTGAATCAGCCTTCGATCCGCAAGCCACAAGTCAAGCAGGTGCAGTTGGGATTTGGCAATTTATTTCGAGCACCGCGAGTGAGTATGGATTAGACCCTCTCACAGGCGATGGAAAAGATGCGCGGCGAATTCTAGAGCCAAGCACTCACGCAGCAGCTCGTTACCTTAATTCTCTTTTGCAACAGTTTGGCAATAGGCATTACTTGTTAGCATTGGCTGCCTATAACGCAGGGCAAAATCGCATCAAACGCCAGGAAATAAGCGAGAGCATTAAGAACGCAAAACAAGTCGACTTCTGGCACCTTCGCGAAGGGCTCCCTAAAGAAACACTCGATTATGTTCCTAAGGTTCTGGCGGCAATTATCATTGGACGAAATCCGGAACATTGGTGATCCGGATTTCGTCACAAATGAAATCTCAGTCGGCTGGGAACAGCATGTCTTGGTAGGTTGGGAACGGCCATTTCGAAGCTGGAACAATCGATTCAATCTGATCAGCGGTTGCACGCAGCTCTTCCAATTTGGGAAGCAATTGCGACGCAATGGCCTTCGCCGTATTCGCCAACTCAGCATGCTCAAAAGCATCGCCAGCTGTCACACGCTCGAGCCCCGAGCGCAGCGCAGACAAAGCTGTTTCGAAACGAACTGCGAACTGACCCAATTCCCCAGCAAGTTTTTGCGCAGGTGTCGAGATATGTAGACGCGCAGATGCCTCGCCCAATTCAACCAAATCCGCCAAATACGACAAAGTGGTTGGAAGAATTCCAGTTTGCGCCATTTCTATCGCTGCATTCACTTCAATTAAGCGTTGCTTAATATAACGCTCCCATTGAATTGCAGCTCGACTTTCCAAATCCGTAGCAGTCAGAGTTCCTGTTTCAACAAGGAACGCAGTTTTAGCAGGTGTCGTCCAGACGCCCAATGCGGACGGAGTATCTGGAAGGTTCCCGAGGCCGCGACGCGCGGCCTCATCACGCCATTCTTGCGAATATCCGTTGCCCTCGAAGCGGATGTTACGGGTGTCACGAATGACTTCACGCAAGACCTCGAACACGCTTTCAGGACTCACCGCACCGCCTTTTGAACGTGCAGCAAGCTTGGCATTCACCTTCGTTAAACCAGAAGTGACTGCGGCATTTAGAATTGCGGTTGGGAAGCTCACGGGAGCGCTTGAACCCACTGCACGGAATTCAAACTTGTTGCCTGTGAAGGCAAATGGAGACGTTCTGTTGGTCCGTGTTATCAAGAGCAACGTGCTGCAGGTGGTTAACTCCCAAATCAAGCAATGCCTTCTCAGCCGAAACGTTATCAGCTTTACCCGCTTCAATGGCATTAAGAATTTGATCGAGAGTGTCGCCCAAGAAACAGCTGATAATTGCGGGAGGAGCCTCATTAGCACCCAGGCGATGATCATTTCCTGTTGAAGCAACCGATGCACGCAGGACATCAGAGTGGTCGTAAATTCCTTGCATCACCCCGCAAAGGAAGGTCAAGAAGACCAAATTTTGATGAGGCGTGCTTCCTGGATCGAGCAGATTACGACCAGTCGAATCAGACATAGACCAGTTTACGTGCTTGCCACTGCCGTTGACACCAGCAAAAGGCTTCTCATGCAGAAGAACTGAGAAGTTATGACGTGCGCCAACAGTGCGCATCACCTTCATCAGCAGCGCGTTGTGGTCGGAGGCTATATTTGAACCTTCAAAGATTGGCGCGACTTCGAATTGTCCTGGAGCGACTTCGTTGTGACGAGTCTTAATTGGCACGCCGACCTTATAGAGTTCAATCTCAAGCTCATTGATAAATGCGTGGACACGTGTTGGAATATGGCCAAAGTAGTGATCTTCGAGTTCCTGGCCTTTCGCAGGGCGTTTGCCAAAAACAGTGCGGCCAGACAAACGCAAGTCAGGACGAGCCATCGCCTGATCACGCGAAACAACGAAAAATTCCTGCTCTGCACCAACAGTCGTAATAACGTTGGTCACACTCTTTTCGCCCAACAGGTGGAGAGTCTTCACCGCTTCTTTGTTCAAGGAATCATTCGAGCGCAAAAGGGGAGTTTTAAAATCAAGTGCATCGCCGTGATAGCTAATAAAGACTGAGGGAATATACAGCGTGCGGCCGTTTTCCGTCTCCATCATAAACATCGGGCTGCTTGGGTCCCAGCTCGTATAGCCACGTGCTTCAAACGTCGAACGCATCCCACCCGATGGAAAACTTGAGGCGTCAGGTTCGCTTTGCAAAAGCTCTTTACCGGTAAATCTTTCGATCGGATGGCCATTTTTATCGAGCCACAGAAACGCGTCGTGTTTTTCCGCAGTCGTTCCAGTTTGTGGTTGGAACCAGTGGCAGTAGTGAGTTGCACCCTTCTCAATGGCCCATTCGCGGGCCGCTGAAGCAACCCGCTCAGCCAGAGTCGCATCAATCTTTCCGCCCAATTTCATGACTTTGCCAATGGTGTCGAGATCGTGTGAACTCAATTTTTTTGCCATCGCGCGCAGATCAAAAACGTTCGTTCCGAAGAAATCAGGAACTCTTGCCAACGTGCCATCCACATTCCGCGGACGCTCAATCGTACGAACAACAGGAACGTGAGCAACGGTTTTGCCAGTAGCCATAGATCGACCCCTCCTAAAAGGACTTCCCATGAATAACCCAGACGATTCCAAACACATTCAAAGACTGGCTTCCAATTAGCACAGCTCAGAAGCATGACAAGGCGTGGGAATAGGAATTAAAAGGTCATATGCGAATTTAGCGAATAAGTTGAATTTACTCTTCGGAACTCGCACGCACCCAACGCAGCGAGCGCACGAAGAAATTATGTTCCGGCGACACAACCGCATTCAACAGACCAAAAGCAAGAGGCCATTGAAGCATTTCAGCAAAGCCAATTTTGAACGCACGTGCAAAAGGAGCTCGGTAACTTTCCATGCGGACGTTAGCTATCGCTCGACCGATAGAGGCAGAAAGAAGAAAACCTGAGAACGCTTGAACGGCAAATAGTATCAGCGAAGCGCTCGCGAGTGTTTGGGCCATCAAGAATAGCCAGCCCAATGAACCTGCCTGAACAGCCTCCGTCTGCGCATATTTTGCCAGTGCAGGAAATTTATGAGCAAGCAACGAAACAGTCGGAACACTCGCAGATAGAGTGAATGCAAATACCAAGCATGCCAACACCACGAGAGTATCGAAAAACCAAGCCGCAAGGCTCTGAAAACGCGTCGGAGCGTGAGCCCGTTTCGGCGCGGCTATAAAAGACTTGATTGATGGCACTTGCGAATTTGTCCCGCCCACAACAGGCGGATTTGCACGCAGCGGAGATTGAGCAGCTGCCTTTCGAACACTTTGATCGATTGAACTCCTGCGCTGGCTTGGTTCGTCGGAAACTTCGTCATCGAGCAAAAATGGAATTTGCTCAAGCTCGCGCAGAACCGTCTTTTCTTCGGTGAATTGCAGCCCCTGCCCGGTTGGTCCAAAAACAGGGCGCTGTGGCGTATTTGCAGTTCTGCTCGAACCACGCTGCGACGCTTGACGCGCAACAACCATAGCTCGTTCACGGATTTCTCCAGCTCCAAACCCCATGCCGCCATGAAGAGGCTGCAAACGCGATGTCAAACGTCGGCGCAAAGGAGATGAACGTGGCAACGTCGAAGTTGCCTTGTCTTTTGATTGTCCTTTGTCCGATGGATGCATCACACGGCCTCCTGAAGAAACAGACTCAACACCACATCTCGAATCGCCTGGGAAGTTAAGCTGCCGTAGCGATTTTTCCATTCACTTTGGGGGAAGATTGCTTTAGCCATTGTTCGATGACCTCCGCCCAATCCCCAACCATTAATCACACGCTTAACCACGTCTCCGGCATTCTTAACGTAACCAACATTACGAACGCTCATCACCACATTGCCATCAAACAAACCGACGCAAACAACCCACTCGACATCCTCAAACTGAAGCAGGAAATCTGCGACTTGAGGTATCAAATCTTCCCGCTCAACCTGTCCGAGACAACTGACAACCACTCCCGACTCACACACCATCTGACGCAGAGCATCAGCCAGCACCGGGGCAAACCGCATCGGCAGCTCAGGCTTTTCGATTCGCCGCAGAAGGTTGTAATTGATGCTTGGGTACAACGAGACGAAAGCATCGAGGTCTGCATCAATCACTTCACGGTTTAACAGGAGCGTATCTGCCTTTATGCCATATAACAATGCAGTTGCAAGCCGTTGCCCAATAGAACAAGCTGCTGCCCGCAAATATTCCGTGAGAATTGTGGATGTTGCGCCATATTGGTGGCGTATATCGACAAACGGAATGTGCGAATATGCCTGATTTGAGGGGTGGTGATCGATGATCGCATCCACACGCTTTAATGGAACGCTAAAATGCGAAGGTTGCGTGTCGAGCATCGCGACCCGATCAAACTCGGCGAGTTCGTTTGGAGTGATTGTAACGACTTCGATATCCAAAAGCCTCATCATTGCCAAATTCTCAGGTCTCGTCACTTTGCCAAAGCTGACAATCGGAGTGGATACCTTGTTTCGCCCAAGAATCGTCCGCAATGCCAATGCGGAGGCCAACCCATCAGGGTCTGGGTCGGGCTGCAGCAACAACGCAATTCTATCGCCCTCACCCAGAACCGAACGCACCGCCTTAACCAGGTGGGTTGTCTGAATATGGCGTAATTCTGCACCAACCGGACGACTCAAAAGTTCGGCCCAAGTCAGAATCAACTCACGACCACCCGCAAGCTGACGCGGACTTTCTTCCGGATGCCCATGTTTCAATGAGAGAATAATAGCGCCAGGCAGCTCGTCCAAAATGAGGCGGCGAGCCATTCGATGTTCATCAGAATCACGAAAAGCTAAAACTACACAAATGGGGTCATAGTCCGACCACTGCTTATAAAACGCAGCCTTGCCAAGATCACCTTTGGCAAGCAATGAACTACCACCAATGGCTTCGCAGGCTTCGGTAATTTCATCCTGTAAATCTGATGACTTGGATGGACACCAGACGCGAACCACCATCCCCCGCGGCTGCACATGCACAAGGGTCGACACCAATTCGGCGTCATCGGTCAGCACCAAAAACAGACTGGAATCGACTTCCATGTTCATTAAACCCTTTGTGGACAAGAACTGTGTCAGCTTAGAGCTTATCACAAAGCTATTGAACCCAATAGCCTCCTGAGGTACCACACGGCCTCCGGTCGTGTCCTCCCGAAGGGCTCGAATTGTTCAAACTTTTTTCTTTGGGACCTCACAAATGTCGCAAATTCTTGGGTTCAACAACCTGACAAAAGCCCTCAGTTTCAACCTGTACGATTTTGCCGTGGCCACCAACGAAGAAGAACGTGCGTCTTATATTCGGTATATCGACGAGCGCTACAGCGCTAAACAAATCGAAGCCATGTTAATTCGAATCGCTGAAATCATGGATGCAACCGTGCTGAATGTTTCGAGCAAGGATTTTGACCCATGGGGCGCAAGCGTTGTCCTTTTGATGAGTGATGCGAAAGCGGGCGAGCATGCAAATCTGATGGCTCAAAGCACTGTTAATATTCATCTCGATAAAAGCCACATTTGTGCACATACTTATCCCGACAGCCTCGATCCTAACGGCATCTGCTCATTCCGTGTCGACATCGATATCGCCACCTGCGGCAGCATCAGCCCTTTGTTCGCTCTCGATTTCATGTTCAAAGCATTTGAAAGCGACGTTGTTGTTTGCGACTACGTCGTTCGTGGATTCACTCGCGCGAAAGATGGTGGCAAACTTTACATGGACCACGACATCAATTCGATCCGCGATTTCATCTCGCCCAATATTTTGAAACAATACATGACCACAGACGACAACAATCCAGCGAGTCTGACTTACCAAACTAAATTTGTTCGCAGCGAATTAGACGAAACCAGCTATTTCCGGAATCCCTATCAAGTTCCTGCGGAAATTCGAGCACAAAACATGGCCCTGATACGCAAAGAAATGGAATCTATTTTCGCTTCCAAACAGTAATTTTTTTTCAAGAGATCAGCATTACGGATGTGTCGTTTGCTGATTCAATTTTTCTTCCTTGCCGATGCAAAAAAGGCGGAGCTCGCGCTCCGCCTTTCGTATTTTCAAGATATTTTTTATGATTTAATAATTCGAACACTGACCAAGATATTTACTTTCAATATAACCCCGACCTGTTCGATAAAAATCGGTTCCCGGAATTGATCCAAAAACACGAATGGGATCATTGAGGCGATAATAAGCAGAGATATTCTGCGCAGTCGCTGGCAATGTAATGTGGATTGGCGCAACTCCTGAAACAGGATCAACAGCGACAGCCTTACACAACTTAGCCGGACCAACTGGCTCCGGAATGGGCGTTGGCGTGGGAGTTGGAGGAAGTGTTGGCATCGGCTGGGGAGAGGTGGAATCTGAAACCAATGGATCTTGCACCCATCGACCAACAATCACGCGCATGTCGATAGCACGAGCTGATATTGCGATTGTCTGCTTTATTTGAGTTGTTTGACCTTCCATTGCGAGCACATCGCTCTTGAACGTCGCAAGCTCTGGAAAGGTATCAAGTGCAAGATGAAAAATTTCCTTAATCTTAGAATTTGGATTGCGCACACACCCACCAGACACGCGTCGCTCTTCCGGATCCTCTAGGCGCAGAATATCTTCCGCCGAGTTTCCATGCATGCCGTACGGGCCGTGGAACCAAAACACATACTTACCAAGTGGATTTTGAGCTCCACAGGGTCCATATATTTCGGGTTGTGAGTTGAAGATTTGCCAGCGTTCTTCTTCTGTCTTTGCAGCAGTACCGGTTGCAGGGTTTGTGGGTTTCTCAGGACGCCAAACCGGACAATGCTCCATATCTTCGATCGAGTAGATTCCTTCCGGGGTTATTTTGGCCTGCCCAGAATGATAGATTCCCGACACATCGGCAGTTGCTATGTTCCATTGTTGCAGTGCCACACCGCTCCGGTAGAGAGTCGCGCGATTGGTCGTTAAGTTAAGACGGACGGCAATGTTCGCCTTCAGCGCGGCCTCAATCTCTGCCTCAGACATTCCTGCTGAAGCAAGTGACTGAGCCGTCGAGTCATTGCTCTGAATCTTTCCGCAGGCAATCATGACCGTCAGCGCACAAAGCCCAGCTGCAGCAAAATTTTTGATTGTCCTCGATTTCCGATTCTGTCCATGGCCCATCATAATCATCCTCCAACACGACGGCCTCGCCGCGAGTTTGCGGCTTGAGTTAGCAAACTCCGAGCCAACAAAAAAACAAGATATTTCAATAATTTAAAATATCAAGCGCTGTTCAATTTTTATTCAGTAGTTGCATCACATCTACAATAAAACCTATTGAGCTTCAGTTGGATATTGACGAGTGCAACGCTTTGTTTTTTTGTCGAGTAGCATCAGGGAGCACGCTGCGATGAACCGATGGGTACAAAAACACAAAATACTCACCGCATGCACACTCTGCGCAAGTCTCTTTCAAATGAAAATAAGCTCTGCACCGCTCGACAACAAACCTCACGCATGGACATCTGCTGCGTTCTCAAAGGAAGATTTACCCTGCGTTAGATCTGAAGTTGAGAGAACCTTTAACCTTCTCTCCCGACGCACCCCAGACAACGCGTATATGCTTATGTCCGCGAGCTTTCTGGCATACAGTTTCTGGCCCGGAAAACGGGAAAAAATCTCCAGTCGGTGGGGCTTCAAAGAAATTCACATTTTCAATATTCCTGAAACAAGCACGAATGGATTCTGGGCTGAACACGAAGAATTCATTTTGCTTGCAATTCGTGGAACTCAAGAGCCACTCGATCTGTTGACAGATGTCGATGTCCAATTAGAACAAGCGGACAACTCCAGCGGTAGTCAGGGTCGAGTTCATCGAGGGTTCAATTCAGCAGCTCATACGCTTTTTCCACACGCCCAAAAAGCAGCCTTAACTGCCAAAGCTAAAAACAAAGCCCTGATCGTCACTGGACACAGCCTCGGCGGAGCCATTGCACTTTTAACCGCCTTGCGTCTTGAAAAATTAAATTTTCCTGTCCACTCGATCTGGTCATTCGGAGCGCCTCAAGTTGGTGACGAAAGATTTGTGGAGAATGCAAAAAATCAACTTCAATCGCGCTTGCAAATCGTCAATCAAGAGAATGACCCAATTCCCGCCTTGCCGTTCACGGCATCCGATGAACAATTGACTCAAAATCTTGCTCGACGCTTCGGTTCAATAATCCCATTGTTCTCAAAATTTGCATTGAATTCGGCTTACGCGACAAGCGAATTTGAACAAGGCAGCGAACTCTCCTCCGCGAAGCAAATCAACCGGCCTATTTCTCAGAGAAGTATAAAAGAAATCGCGCGGGGTTTTCTAAAACACATCCCGCGCGCATATCTTTGCGACTTATCTCATGAACTACTGAAACTTTAGAAACTCTTTTTTCTCTTGAAAGCAAGCACGTGGTTTCTCGAGAGAGAACGGTTACGAGCTTTATTTTCAACGGAAGCCGAGCGTGTCTCCATAAAGGAAGATGCTAACAGAATTCTCGCTTCCACAACCGTAGTATGCAGGATTCACATATGTCTGCGTCCAAATAGGATTGCTGTATGGACCAGAAAGCTGACGCGTGTTCATTTGTAGCAACACCGCCCCTGCTGTGTATGAAGGAATACGAGTGGAATACTGTGGGCTCACGTAAAGTCGCTGGCCATTAATAGCAAGCTCAACAGAGTATGGTGTTTGGTTGAAAATACAGACCTGCGGAACGCTTGGTGTCGAACCACCCGTCGCGTCACCCCAATCAGCAAAAACACTCGGAGCAACAAGAAGACTTGCAAGTATCGCCAAAATTTTCATTTTACACCCCACTTCGTAAGCTTTGTGAATTGAATACAAAATGAAAGGGGGCAGGGTCAACAAAAAAATCCAGCAGGACTTTCCATTTACCCGCGCAGTTGAGCAGAAAACTCCCTCTCCATCCGCGAAACAGTCGCTTCGGTCACCGCTTGAATGTCTGCTTCAACCAACGTCCTCTCCGTGGGTAATAAGGTCAGACGCAATGCCACACTCTTCTTGCCAGCAGGAACACCTTGGCCTCGATAAATATCAAAGATCTTTGCTGACAAAATTCGAGCTGGAATATTCTTGGCCTTCAATGCATCGCTTTCAACCGAAGAAAGAATTGCATCGACAAGCTGTTGAGCGAGTGTGGACTCATCGACAAGAAAAGCAAAATCGCGCTCTACCGACGGCAGCCGCACTCCCGACTGGGATTGCAGGGAAAATCTCTGCAATCCGGAACTCGACTCCTTAATGTCTTTTTGGAGCTGCTGGGCCGTCGCCAAATTCAGCTCGAATCCAAGACATGCGTCATCAATTTCAAATGCCCGCAGCGCAGCCGGATGAAATTGAGCAACCCAACCAACAAAATTCGCTCTGCCATTCGCCGAAACAACCAACGAAGCAGCACGCCCCGGATGCAACGCTCCCTGCAGAGGATGATCCGCAGGCAGTGGCAATAGTTGTGCCGAAAGTCCAAAAACCGACAACACTTCCGACACATGTGCCGCTAGGCGATGAAATTGCCATTCTCGCTCGCCTGTATTTAACCATTCTTTTTCTTCTTCATTTCCAAAAACGACTGCACAAATTCGAGGAGTTTCACCTGGTCTGTGTGATGCAGTCTCCTCCCGACTCAATGCGAGCGACGTTTTTGGAGAATACTCATACAATTCATTGGTCAGAGGTGTCTTTAAAGAATCCCCTAACCCAACGTTTTCACCATTGTCAGCAAAGACGCGCCGGCCGCGCACGTCGTAGTTTTGGAACGTCCGGGAAATTTCAAACAACTGACCACGCTTGTTACCGTAATTTAAATTGTGAGCCACCTTACGCAACAACCCGCTCAGCAACGTCGCCTGCATCAAAGGCTCATCTTTGATGATTGGGTTAAGCAAAGCAACCGGTTCACCGCACGAATTCACGTGCGCAAGTTTCATTTTTTGCCAGTCGTCAGCGCGCATAAAATGAAATCCGGCTGTTTCGTGATAACCAAGGCTCACCATTCGCTGAGCGGTAAGTTCAAAGAGCGACAAATGCGCATCATCTGGTGTCAACTGGCCCGGAGCAGACAGTGGATGCGCAGGCACGTGGTCGATTCCAACGACACGAACAATCTCTTCAACCAAATCCGCAGGACCTGAAACATCAAGCCGACGCCAGCTTGGCACCAGCACCTCAACAACATCTTTGTTGCTGGTCTTACTGATTGCAAAACCAAGGGACTGAAGAATTTCCTGTCGCTTTTCAAAAGAGACAAGATCATCACCCACACGCACCTTCATGTCGTTCTCATGAAATGAAATCGTATACTCGCGAAGATTTTTATTCAGAGAAGGCTCTTGTCCTTGCATTTCAACTGGAAAAAAGCGCAACGCCTCTTGGGGTCTTTGACCTTCGTTTGTCGCGTAAATACAACCAACGTACTTCAATGGTTGGCTGGGCTGCAAAGCGTTTAGCAAGCCAACAAGTTTCTCAGCAGATTCAGCGCGCCGAAAGACATCTATACCCTTTTCAAACGCGAAACTGCTATCCGTTTTTCGGCCATGACGACGCGACGTACGTCGAACAAGAACGGGGTGTGGATTAGCGAACTCAAGCACAAGACTTTCGGACGCAGCTTCCACCTTTGAAAGATCTCCGCCAATGACACCAAGCAGCGCCTGTGGAATCTTTCCGTCCGCGACAACACAATCACTTGCAGACAAGTTTCTATCCTTGCCATCAAGACCAACAAATTTCTCGCCTTCAACTGCAAATCTCAGAGTGAGGGACCTATCCCCCTTCGCATTCAGATTAAGCTTGTTCAAATCAAACGCATGGTTGGGCTGTGCAAAACAAAGCAGAATCAAATTACACGCATCGACAACGGAATTCACACTTTTTTGTCCAAGGACTTCCAACGCGTTTCGCATCCAACCCGGAGTGACGCTTACTTTTACGTTGTCGAGACCAACAAAAAAGGCAGGCACACCGAGATCATTTTGGCCATTGAAGCGTCCCGCCTGTGTTTCGAGAAATTTTCTTTCCCGTGCATCTGACAGAATGTTCTCTGCAGATGCTGGACTTTTCCATTCCGAAATCCAAGACTTCAATGGAATATGCCCCTGTCCGGCCCATTTTAATCCGGCGAACAATTCTCTCGCAGCGCCTTCATGGCAAAGCAAATCGGGCCGGTTAGGAGTTACATTGAGTTCGAACAAGACATCATCGAGACCCAATGCATTGAACACGCTCTGCCCAAGCAAGCTTGCCAACTTTGCTTCCGGCAAACCACACGATGGTTCGTGATGAAGCTCCCAGATTCCTGTTCCATCGCGTGCTTCATCGACAGTAAGCGCAAGTTCTTCTCGCGAACAGAGCATTCCAAAACTTTCAACATCTCGAATTTTTGATGCCTTAATTTCAAGTCCATTCGGAAGAACTGCGCCAGGGAGCGCAACAGCAACAAACAGACCGACGCGAGCATTTGGAGCTCCGCAGACAATCTGGCGAATGTCACCGGCCGCAGTCTGAACCTGACAAACCTGCAATTTATCTGCCTTGGGATGCTTTTCAGCAGACTTAATTTGCCCAACAACCACCTTTTCAAAGGCCTCACCGCGCCGGGTTGTTGATTCAACTTCAAATCCCTGCCGAGTGAAAATCTCAGCAAAGAGACCAATATTCCAGCGTTCCCAGCAGGGTGCATTTGATGCAGAAGATGGAACGGTTGGTAGCTGCAAAAAAAGATGATCAATCAATTTCAAACTGACGAGCACGGACTTTTCCTTTCAACGCAGCGCCAATTGGCGCGACATCAGCACATCACCTTCGTAAAGCGAGCGCAAATCTGCGATGCCGAATTTGCTCATCGCAATGCGATCAACCCCCATGCCAAATGCAAACCCACTATAAACTTTTGAATCGACGCCACAGCTTTCCAACACGCGCGTGTTGATCAATCCACAGCCACCCATTTCCAACCATCCTGTGTGTTTGCAACTTCTGCATCCACTGCCAAAGCACTGCTGACACTGAACGTCGATCTCGGCACTGGGTTCAGTGAATGGAAAATAACTCGAGCGTAAACGCAGCTTCACTGGCCGACCAAAAACCTCGGCAAAAAAAGCATTCAAAGTGCTTCTCAGGTGCGCCAAAGTAATACCCTTGTCGACCACGAGACATTCAATTTGCCGGAAGGTTGGAACATGTGTGAGGTCGAGTTCATTCCGGTAGGTAAAGCCCGCACAGGCCACTCGAAGTGGAACGCCGCGCTCCATCATCGCATGGGCCTGAACGCTGCTTGTGTGCGTCCGCAAAACCCATTGCGAGGCGATAAAAAAGGTATCCTGCATTTCTCGAGCAGGATGCTCCGCAGGAATATTGAGTGCCTCAAAGTTGTAAAATTCTCTTTCAAGCTCAGGTCCATCAATGACTGTGAATCCGAGCCGCCGTAACGGCTCGAGAAGTTGCTGCGCTGCAACAGCGACTGGATGCCTCGAACCCAAGCGAACCTCAGGAAGTGGCAATGTCAGGTCAATCCGTTCGTTGTTTAGGCGTTGCTGCTCGGCAGCCTGTTTACATAAGGTAACGAAACGCTCAACTTCAACTTCGAGAAACGCCTTTAGCTGATTGATTTTTGCGCCGGCCTCTTTACGCTCTTCGGCAGGAAAATTGCGCAGCGACTTAAGCCAATCCTGAAGAGGCGATTTTCGTCCTGTGAAGCGAACACGCACTTCATCGGATTGAGCGTCATTAAACTTGTCTGGGGGGAGCGAAATCACTTTTCCGCAACGTTCGCGTTCGTCGTCAATAAGCTTTTGCAATTCCGACAAAGAAGAAGCTGCCGCTGTAGGCGGCAGCTCCAACACGTCGGAGAGAGAGAAGTCCTGTGTAAGGGTCATCTCTTTACCCTCTGCTGTTGGTTTATCCGTTCATACTTCCAAGAAAATCATCATTTGTTTCCGAGCGCTCAAGCCGCTGAATTAAGAATTCCATCGACTCGATTGGGCTCATCGGATGAATGACTTTGCGAAGAACCCAAAGACGGTTGAGGGTCTCTTTAGGTAAGAGCAAGTCTTCGCGTCGAGTTCCCGATTTGTTCATATCGATTGCCGGGAACACGCGACGCTCCGCCAAGCGGCGATCAAGCACGAGCTCCATGTTACCAGTTCCCTTGAATTCTTCGAAGATGACCTCATCCATACGACTGCCTGTTTCAATCAACGCGGTCGCAATGATCGTCAAGCTACCACCTTCTTCCACATTACGCGCAGCACCAAAGAAACGTTTGGGCTTATGAAGAGCGTTGGCATCAACACCACCGGTGAGAATCTTTCCGCTCGGCGGAACCACTGAGTTGTATGCACGAGCCAGACGGGTGATTGAGTCGAGCAAGATAACAACGTCTTTCTTGTGCTCAACAAGCCGCTTTGCTTTTTCAATAACCATTTCTGCAACCTGAACGTGGCGGGACGCAGGTTCATCGAAGGTACTTGAAACCACTTCGCCCTTAACCGTGCGTTCCATCTCAGTCACTTCTTCGGGACGCTCGTCTATCAACAGGACAATGAGAACAACTTCTGGGTGATTATGTGCGATTGCAGTTGCAATATTCTGCAGAAGAACTGTTTTACCAGTTCTGGGAGGCGCAACAATCAATGAGCGCTGACCCTTGCCAATCGGCGACATCAGATCAATTGTGCGAGTGCTCAGCACTTCAGGATGATATTCAAGCTTCAAGCGTTCGTTTGGATGAATGGTTGTTAAGTTATCGAACAAAATCTTCTCACCCGTCAGATCGGGTGGTTCCATGTTGACCGATTCAACTTTCAAAAGTGCAAAATAACGTTCGTTGTCTTTCGGCGGACGAATCTGCCCCGAAACAGTGTCTCCGGTGCGCAAATTGAATCTACGGATTTGCGACGGCGAAACATAAATATCGTCAGGACCGGGGAGATAATTGTAATCAGGTGCGCGAAGGAATCCAAAACCGTCGGGCAAAGTTTCAAGCACACCTTCCGAATATACAACCCCGTTACGAGCTGCCTGAGCACCCAACAACGCAAAAACAAGATCCTGCTTACGAAGGTTAGCAGCTCCTTCAATGCCCATTTCACGCGCCATTTGCACTAGGTCGCTGATGTGCTTTTCCTTGAGTTCCTTAAGATTCATAACAGGAACGTTTGCGTTAAATTCTGGCTCTTTTTCATCCACCTGAGGCATCTGCTGGTGTTGTTTGTCTTGGCGCTTGAAATTCGGATTGAAGTTCCCTCCGCCCTGGCGCTGTTGGAAGCCACCCTGCCCCTGGGGGCGTCCCATGTGGCCGCCGCCATGTCCTGGCCGACGAAACTGTTGATGTCCACCACCTTGCCCTTGAGGGTGGTGCTGTCCTTGTCCTTGAAAAGCTGGAGCGCCGCCACCGAGTCCGGGTTGTGCTTGCGGGACGGGTGCTGAACCTCCGTTGGTTTCGCGCGGAGCTGCCGGCTGCGGGAAACCCTCTCTTGAAGAAGGCGACCCTTGGGTTGGACCCGAGGACAAGCTACCTGCCGACGGCTCACGACGTGGAACAAAACCCCGACGGTCCTCGCGTTTTTGAGGAACAAATGTTGAAACACCGACAGGAGACTCAGTCTCAACAGCATCCGACGGAGTGGCAGCGCCTTGACTTTCGTCAGCTGTGGGTTCCCCACCTTGTTCATCTTTTCGAACAGTTCTGCGGGTCGTTCGCTTACGTCCTGAACTCGACTCATCAACACTTACGTCATCAAGAGGCTTGGTCTCATCAGCCATGTGAGGATTCCAAATTATTTAGGGGGGTTAATAAGAAAGCGGCCAAAGCTCGAATGTCTTTGGAGCGGGATTTGCGTGCTCAAACCATTGAACACATTCATACTCTTAGACCACCCCCTACGAACTTGCAAGATAGAAATAAAATCTGCCTCAGATTTATACAAGAGACTCCGATCCACCCCCTACAGGTGCGAACTTCCAAGCCTTGGCAAGCCGCCATCGAATCGGAAGTCACCAAGCCATATTTTGAGGGGTTTTACTTCGTGGAATCTGGCAGCAGCAAACGGTCGGGTTGGCGAACTACAGGACAATTGTCACTGTCGGTGGAAGATCGCTTCAGGTTCATGACTGTCATTTGTTTCATCGGTCTTGGGCTGCTTGGAACCGGTGGCCTCTTCTACTTAAACGACATTCAATCAAAACGATTCAGTGGAGAAGCCGCAGATCTCGCTGTCAAGCGTTGGTCCGAGTCGACCGCAGGACACTTTGGACAATGGTTCGTTCCGACTCCATCGGAGACCGCTGACGAAAATGCTCCGGCGATCCTTGAAGCAAACAGACTTATTCCCAAAGCATCTCTTTCCGAGAGCTTAATTCACGGAGATATAACTGTAGCAACTCAAACAAATGGCGAACATGTCTGGGTGATCAGTCGACACGCTCTCCTGGAACCCAACACAGCGCTCATTCTTGCGGAAAAAGATTATCCCGAGTTAAAAATAGCGCGTGAAGCTTTCAATTTTCAAAGATGGCTCGTGACAACCCTCTTATTGGTGCTCTTGGGCGCCTGCACTGCATTTTTTATCTTCAACAAACATTTCATCTTCAAACCACTCAACCTCCTCCGCGATGCACTACTAACCCGACGTCTCACAGATGCGGCACGCGTTAAGCAATCACAGAAGTCAAAAATTACAATTGAACGCCTTGAACAAAAGTCGCGATTCCCACTGGAACAATTCGAAAACGACGAATTTGGCCAAATTGCGCTTATTCTTGAGGACCAAGATCTACGACAAAAATCGTTGCGCGATAATTGGCTCAAGTCATTCAATACAATTAATGAACCAATCGCCATTTTCAGCCAGAACGCAAAACTCAAACACGTAAACGAGGCAATGGAGCAGTTCCTTGATGAAATTGGACTTACTACAGAACTTGTCAGTCATCTACCAGCACAAACATTTATCAACTCGTATCTGCAGCTCGAAGAAGAAATCGCAAATAAAATCGGAAAAGTAATAAACCAAAAACACCCCAAAATTCAGTCGGTCAGTTGTTCCGTTGAAATGCCTGAAGGCAGGCGCTCTTTCCGATATTCAATTTCGACTATCATAAATCACGGAGAAAGGTTTGGAATTTTTTGTCTTGTCAGAGAGCAATCTCTAACGCAGGGACAACCTCTCGAAGACGTAATCCTCGAACAAGCAAATGGTCAGCTGAAAACAATTCATCGCATCCAACAATATTTTCGCGAGCAAAATCAGAGCAAAAACGAAGCGCTGTTACATCTTTGCGATTCATTGATAGACAACATTCATAGCCTTTTGGAAATTTCGAACGCTTCAAATCCATCATACGCAACTCATAAAATAGAATTCAATGTTTTTCACTTTTTACGCGAGCTACAAGAATCGATTGATGGAATCTTTAAACTCAATGTGAACATCGAAAAATCAGTGCCCACTTTTGTGGTAGGAGATCCGACGCACTTACGCCAACTTCTTAAGGGAATCCTTCAGTCCTGCCAAGAAATGAATTCAATAAATTCTGCTGAAATAAACATTTCATATAAACAAAATGAAAGAAATTTAATTTTTACAATTTACACCTCTGACGGAGCGCCTGTTCTACGGGATCCCGCTTTACAACTCTATCTATCGCATTATTCGCCGTTCCTTTCTTTAACGAACAAAGATTTTGATGAACTAGAGAACGACGAATTTATTAAAATAAGTATTCCAGCTCCTGCCGCTAGCAACCGCATTGAAGCCCTCGAAATCGACCTTTCAAACCGTCAAATGCCCTCAAACCTTGTAATTGTTTCAGATGATCTTCTTCCTGTTGAAACACAAAATTTGTTTGAGCGGTTTCAAAACGTGAAATGCGACTGGCTCACTCCGGTTGAAGTGCTTGAACGAGACGTAAGAAAAGACGGGATATGTCTTATCCTTTTCATCAACAACTCGCAGAAACTCAAGGAAAAATACATTCAGAAAGTTATAAATTATGCCCGTGAGAGCAATGTCCCGTCTATCCTGCTCAGCCAACAGCCGCGGCGAGGAGAGTCACTCACTGCCGTCCGATTGGGGTTTGTGACTTACCTCACTCTTCCATTTGATTTTGAAGAATTGCAAAAGCTACTCATATTAACCATGAACAAAGAGGTTCGTGAAAGTATTGGCAAACTTGGCCTTCTAACGAAACACACAGTTCGAGACCTCGTTCCTTCGCTTGGAAAGATATTGCTTGGAAACATCTCGAAGGAGGTCGAGAAAGAAGCTATCTTGTTAGCACAATCCCTCACGGCGTTGGGATTCAAAGTTTATGAATCGTCTACGGTTCATGAATTTTTCGAATCCCTGCACAAGGGAGCGTTTGAGTATATTCTTTGTCCCAATGGTCTCTCGACTGGCCTTCGTCGGCGAATTCAAGTCAGTTCTCGTGGAATGCCTTGCCTGACATTTGGTGGACGAGTCGAAGGTGACGGAGCTCGATATGAGGAGTCTCGAGCACAAAATAACTCCATTTCACTGCAGTGGATCAACATTGAAGATGTAACCCAATTAGCCATCATCAAATCTGCGCTAGAGACAGCAACACTTCATGAAGCACCGTTCCATGAAATAAATTCAGACGATGGCAATGATTCCGATGAAAGTTCAAGCGACAAGCTGGAAGTGGCGATTTAAACAGTATGATCTTTTACCTTCTCGGAACCGAGAACACTTCTTCAATTTGTTGCAACGCCCAAGACAACGACTCACGAGAAATAACCAGTGGCGGCGCGAAGCGAATGGTTGTTGCCCGTGTTTCTTTCGCAAGCAAACCTCGAAGTGCAAGTTGTTCGGAAAAATTCCGTGCAGGCCCTGCCGAGGTCTGCAATTCAATGGCGTTCAGTAACCCCTTTCCGCGAACTTCTTTCACCACTTCTTTTGGCAGATTCAAAAGCAACTGTGAGCGAAAAAGCTCGCCAAGTTCAAACGCACGATTTGCAAGGTTTTCGTCTTTTAGAATTCGCATTGCGGTTCTAGACAGAGCACAGGCGAGTGGGTTGCCACCAAAAGTCGAGCCATGATCTCCGGGTTTCAGCAATCCAAGTACTTCGTCACTCCCAACGACCGCTGAAATGGGATAAAATCCTCCCCCCAAGGCTTTTCCAAGAATCAACAGCTCAGGCTTGCAGTTTTCATACTGAAAGCAGAACGTCTTTCCTGTCCGACACAGGCCGGTCTGAATTTCATCCACCAAAAAAAGCACTTTGTTCTTTTTACAAATCTCATCACATTCTGCGAGATAGCCATCGGGAGGAACAATAACTCCAGCTTCGCCCTGAATGGGTTCAACGAGAAATCCAACGGTGTTGGGGGTGATTGCGGAACGCAGTGCATCTGCATCACCGTATGGAACAATTTTGAATCCACCTGTGAAAGGTCCAAAGTCAGCTCGGTATTGTGAGTCAGATGAAAAGCCAACAATCATCGTTGTTCGACCATGAAAATTTGCATCGCAGACTATAATCTCAGCCTGATCGTGTGGAACTTTTTTAACCAGGTAACCCCATTTTCGCGCCAATTTTATTGCCGTTTCAACGGCCTCCGCACCAGAGTTCATTGGCAGTGCCCGATCCATTTGACAAAGATCAGTCAATTCTTTCAGCCAAGGTCCAAGTTGATCGTTGTAAAATGCTCTCGAAGTCAGTGTGATTCGCGCTGATTGTTCAAGGAGAGTTTCCAACATGCGAGGATGGACGTGGCCCTGATTGATAGCACTATAGGCACTCAGCATGTCGAGATAACGCTTGCCGTCGACATCCCAAACCCACTCTGCTTGACCTCGCGCGAGAACAACGGGCAGCGGATGATAGTTATGAGCACCAAAATCATCGTTAAGGGCTATGTGATGCTTGCCTAGCGCGGAAAGAGGAAGGTTCATGTCTGCCATTGTGTCTGTCCTGCGTTTTATGATTTGAGCTTGTGTTGTCTTAAATACCGGAGCATATCTACGAAGGAAAGCCTGCTCGGCGAAACTTTGCAAGGAACTCGATTATGAATTCAGCAAATCTTAACCGTGAATTCTGTTGGATTCACATCCGCGATGTTTACACATTTCTTTATCTCGGAGCGAACCCGCACGAGCAGAAAGTAGGACAAAACCTCAAGGTGGATCTGAGTGTAAAGGTTCCCTATTGCGGCACCTCCGACAACCTCGAAAACGTCGTTGACTATAGCAAAATCATCGATCGTGTTCAGTCATATATTGAAGGACTTGGTCGCGTGAGTCTCCTTGAATATCTCGCTGAGCAAGTGTTGAACCTCATACAGAAAGAATTCCCAGGCGTGCATTCGGCACGCCTGGTGCTTTATAAGGCATTTGTGCCCTTGAGCCACTTCACAGGTTCAGTCGCCATCGAAGTCGAGCGCACATTCCAAACCTCAGCTTCGAAATAAACGCGCATCATTCCAAGGAAGCACCAGGTCATTCCCAGTTATAAAAAATCCCGGCTCCTCAGCGACGAGAAACCGGGATTTTTTCACAGCCACGTCTGGCTATGCACAATCAGCCTGTTCAACTTTCGATGAACGCCTTCAGTTTCTTCGAACGACAAGGGTGGCGCAACTTCCGCAACGCTTTTGCCTCAATCTGCCGAATACGTTCACGTGTGACGTCGAAGCTTTGACCAACTTCTTCAAGAGTGTGATCCGTCTTCTCGCCAATACCAAAGCGCATCCGCAACACCTTCTCTTCGCGAGGCGTCAAGGTTGCCAAGACTTTCTTGGTCTGATCAGACAAACTCTGATTTGCGACAATGTCGACAGGCGCACCACGGGTTTTATCTTCAAGGAAGTCACCGTAATGGTTGTCTTCCTCTTCTCCAATAGGAGCCTCAAGCGAAATCGGTTCACGGGCAATTTTCATCACCTTGCGAACTTTCTCAAGACTCATATCCATGCGCTGCGCAATCTCTTCAGGACTTGGCTCGCGACCCATTTCCTGAACAAGGTATCGACTGGTTCGAACCATCTTGTTGATGGTTTCAATCATATGAACAGGGATACGAATGGTTCGCGCCTGGTCGGCAATCGCACGAGTTATCGCCTGGCGGATCCACCACGTCGCATAAGTACTGAACTTGTATCCACGTCGATATTCAAACTTCTCAACCGCCTTCATTAGGCCAATGTTGCCTTCCTGAATCAGATCAAGAAACTGTAATCCTCGATTCATGTACTTTTTGGCAATCGATACTACAAGGCGCAGATTTGCCTCAATCAACTCACGCTTCGCATCTTCAGCTTGGCGATTTGCCGTGCTGACAATCTGGTACATCCGAGGAATCTCTTTACGCTGCAAGAAGCAGGCTTCTTCACTTCCGCGGATAGTTTGTTGCGTGTTTACATAAGAACGTTTGCAGACTTCCCATTCGCGTTCAGACAAAAAGTTCACTTCCAAAGGCCGAGGCGCATCAGCCTCTGCATAGGCCTTGAGTTTAGACTCTTCCATGCGAGTGCGATATCTGAGTTTGTTAAGTTCTTTCTCGACATCAGCCACCGCCTTCGCATGGGTATCCAATTCAGAAGTGATCTGTTGAATAATACGACGGTTGATATTGATTTCCTTGACCAACTCGAACATCTGCGAACGTGCTTCATTCAAAGCAGTTTTGTCTGCTGGAGTTGCATTTTCGAGGTGTTCAAATCCATACTTATCTTCAAGAACAAGTGCGATTTGTGCTTGCTGCAAAAAACCCTCGACCAATGCACGAACGCGAGCAGTTTGCCCCTCATCGGTAGCTTGATCCTGTTCATCGTCGAAGCCTTTCACAAGATTCTTCGCTTTGATCGCGCCATCAAGAAATTTTTGTCCAATGTCAGTGATATGACGCACACCCAAACGTAAATTTACGAGGTGCTGCAGCAATTTATTTTCTTCGTTTTCAATTTTTTTAGCGATCTCAACTTCGCCATCACGAGACAATAGAGCAACTTGTCCCATCTTGCGAAGATATATTCTCACCGGGTCATTGCTGCGACCCAGAGAAGAATCAAGGTCCTCATCTTCGACGGTTTCAGCTCCAAAATCATCGGCAGCAAAGAGATCATCTTCGCCCATCGGTCCACCCTCTTCGGGCTCAACTTCAAGATCTGGACCCAGGTCTTCAAGGTCAGCATCAAAATCTGCAGCAGGCTCGACGTCTTCAAGGTCACCTTCTTGCGGTCCCTCTTCGCCATCAATACTCGCGCTCTTCTTCTTCGATTTCTGCTGCACCTTTTCTGAAGCAGACGCACCGTCGATGGTTCGATTAGCCGACTTCTTTGCAGCTGTTTTCTGATCTTTTTCACCTTTATTAGCACTCTCTGTTGCGCTGACCTTGAGGTCTTTTGAGTCTGCTTTCACGGCACCAGCTGACTTTTCAGCTTCACCTTTTCCAGTTGCGACTTTCGATTGCTTAACAGACTTTTCCGCAGCTGCTGAAACCTGTTGCCCGACAGGTGATGGAACGACTTTTAGATTCCTTTTTGCATTTTTATTTTCAGTTGGCTTTGCGGCTTTTGTCTGCGTGTTAGATTTAGCTGGTATCTGCGTGTTGCCTTGAGCTGATGTCTGCGATTGCGGCTTTTGATTTGCTTTTGCTGTTGCGCTCAGCTGAGCTTTGCCAACGGCTGGCTTATCCGCTTTAAGCGGGTTGCTCTTGACTGCAGCCACGGGAGCAAACTGTTTCTTGGCTGATGCAGTTTGGGATGCTGGCTTCGCAGATGGATTATTAATTTTCACAATTCCCGCAGGTGCTATCTTTTGCCCTTTTGCTTGAGACGCAGGCGCCTTCGAGTTTTGAACTGGTAAAACTTTTTTCGAGGGCGCTGTGTGTGCCTTCTTTGAAACTTGCTGTGGCTTAGCAACCTTGCCCTTCAACGCGGGCTTAGAAACCGGTTTGGATGCCGGCTTTGGTGTTGCATTTGGTTTTCGATTTTGAACTTTTGCTTTTGCAGCAATCGCTGCTTTTTTATCTTGCGAGTGTCGGGAAACCGCAGACGGTTTAGTTGAAGATTTCACAATCACTTTTTTAGAGGGTACAGGCGATCGAGCTGGTGAAGGTTTACTTACCTTTGACCTGCCAACCTGACCTCGTGCAAGGGAGGTCGTCTTAGCTTTTGCTTGAGGAAGTTTAACTTGCTTCTTCGCTGCTGAGCTTAAATGTTTTCCAGAATCACGGCTTTTCTTGGAGGATTTTGCAGACGATTTTCCTTTTTGTGAAGCCATGGACCACTCCTCTAATACAGCAAAAGCCCTGGGACTCATAACGAGCGACCCGCATTTTGGAACTGAGAAACAATGAGCGAAAACACTTACACATATTCACGGGAAGCAAATAATGCAAGTCCCCTGACCAATTCAATTGTTCAGCCGGACCATGAATTTCTGGTGGCGCCTGAGTCGCTCGTCCGAGAGGCGCCGCAAGCGAATCTGAAGATCCGCAAGCTCCAGCTCGGGGGTTTCGATCCCAGCCGAAATAGACCTAATATTCCGAGTTGTTTTGTCAATTTCGGAATCTAAATGGGAAATTTCAATTTGCGCCAGTACTCGACCCAGCAGCGCGGAAAGATTTGATCGCGCTCTGGAGACCCTGATATCTTTGACGATCATACGAACGAATGGAAGGTTTGAGGGGTCCAATAAATTTTCTGGCTTTCGAAGCTGAGGCCTTAGGCTAGCCCCTAGGCCAGGTTCTAAAACCCCCCTCACCCAAGATTCCAAACCGGAATCGAGCAGTGCCTCGGGATCCAGGGACGCCAGTGCCCGCATTTGGGGTATTCCAGAGTCTGTAGGAACCAACCCTGATTGAAGATCAACCAGTGCCGCTTCATGAACATGCTCATGCTGCAATTGAAATTCCCACCAAGCCAGAAACGCGGCGCGCAAGACAGGACTGAAGCCGTCGCTGAGTAGCTGTGCCAGGACAATTTCGTCCATCGGCTGATCGCTCTGCTCACCGCGTAAAACGCGTTGAAGTCGGTCAGGAAGAATCGAAAATGGTGCATGCGCGCAGGCAAGAAAGAAGGTCGCCTCTTCACCGGAAGAAACCAAAAACAAGGCTTGTTGATCGTTTGCTTCGAGATGCTTCTCATTGTCTACTTCATTGACCGGTGATCTTTCCTTCGAATCAATTCCTTGCCCGCTGAGCTGACGTGTTGATTCGCCTGCGAATCGACTTGATTCCATTAACCGTCCAAGGTGAGCTTGAATACCGGCGGTCAATGAAGTGAAGCTCGACAGCCCCAGCGCCGATGCCACTGACGATAAAGTCACCTCGCGCACAGCTGGATCTGGATTCTTCATCACGATTGGAACAAAATCTGATTTAATTTTACGCACGTTCGCTTCACGACTATTGCCAAGAGCTAAGTACAAATCAGAGACCCAGCTCGCCAAAGGAACTGCTCTATCCAAAAGTCCTTTGAAAGCCCCGATTCCATTCAAACGAATGAACTCATCGGGATCTTTGCCGGTGGGTACTGAAACGAATTCAAGCTCAACAAGGTTAAGCGGAAAGCCAATTTCAAATGCGTCGAGGGCGGCTTTACGTCCGGCTTTATCACTATCGAAGCACAGTACGACTCGTTTCGTGAATCTTGAAAGTTTGCGCAGATGATCCACAGAAAGGGCAACTCCAAGAACAGCAACCACATTGGGTATTCCTGCGCAGGCGAGCGCCAAACAATCCATATATCCTTCAACAACAACCACAAATCCTGCTTGAACAATAGCTTTCTGAGCTCTGCTTAGGTTGAACAGAACTTTGGATTTATGGAAAAGGGCTGTTGCTGGAGAATTCTTGTATTTTGCAAGCGGCTCGCGCCCTTCCGGGGTTGGCTTAAATATCCGCCCACCGAATGCAATTGGGTTACCCTTATCATCACGAATCGGAATCATGATTCGATCTCGAAAAAAATCGAACCATTCATCTCTATCTTCACGTTTCTTGAGAAGACCGGCTGACTCCAGCAGTCTCAGATCCCAACCTCTTTTTTCGGCCATCTTCAACAGAACATTATGGGTGGGCGCGAGTCCGATCTCCCAGTCCTTCAAATTTTCGTCTGAAAAGCCTCGTTTGCGCATATAATCGAGTGCTTCGGCGCCTTCATTCGTCCAAAGATATTTTGAATAAGCTCTCGTCACTTCTGTCACAACATGAATCACGCTGCGCTTCTCTTCACGAAGAGCACGTTCTTGGTCGCTTTCCTGACCATTATTTTCATACTCAAGAATGAAGTTATATCGCCCTGCAAGACTTTCGACTGCATCCTGAAAGCTGCTCCCCGATCGGTCTTGTTCGAACTTAAAAACATCTCCGTGCACCTGACAGCCGAAACACTTAAAATGTTTCTCATCGACAAGAAAAGACGGGGTTGAGTCAGCGTGAAAAGGGCATTTACCCATGAATTTTGAGCCACTGCGACGCAGCTGAACAGTTTGCTGCACGACGTCAACAAGGTTGATTCGTTCTCGGAGTGCGTCAATGGATGATCGACGGATTAAACCGCCTTTAGAATTTTGAGCCATGAGTGAGTGTTAGAAAAAGAAAAAGGAGGACGCAAGGTCCTCCCCTCAAACAGATTCCAGTCATTCAAATGGAATCTATGTTCATACGCTTTTACGCGCCGAGCTTTTTGAGTTTTTTCAGAGCGCGTTTTCGTGCAGCCATGCGCTTACGCTTAATCTTCACCGATGGTTTTTCGTAGTGCTCTCGCTTACGAACTTCAGAGAGGATGCCTGCTTTTTCACACTGCTTCTTGAAACGACGCATCGCGCTTTCGAACGCTTCGCCTTCTTTCAGCTTAACAACTGGCATATTATTCACCCCCTTCCGGTCGCTTTTTTCGTCCAATCCGCATGGGCTTGGCTCTTTCGCGAGAGTCGGTAGATAGCAAGTCCTTACCCACCTTTCAAGTCTCACGTTGTTTTTTTAACCCGCTTTTTTACAAATTAAAAAGCAGAAACGCGCTCTAGAATATTCTTCTTTCCGTGCAAAAAAATGGCTAATTAAAATTAAAAAAAAATCCCCGAGAGATTTTTCTCTCGGGGATTCGGAATAAAAAGGCTGCACCGAGCTACTCTCCCACAGTTAAAACTGCAGTACCATTGCCGCAGGCGGGCTTGACTTCGGAGTTCGGAATGGGATCCGGTATTTCCCCGCCGCTA
>Ga0214923_10000197_pt1 | contig 92982 bp, 71 predicted proteins | sample LL1510_MetaG_FD_177993 | JGI IMG/M metagenome (GOLD analysis project Ga0214923, IMG submission 177993) | Freshwater microbial communities from Lake Lanier, Atlanta, Georgia, United States - LL-1510 | ecosystem: Environmental > Aquatic > Freshwater > Lake | place: USA: Georgia | collected... | reverse complement strand
CAAAAGATATATATTCATTGGATGATTTTTTTGTTTTAGCTATAACTAATAAATCTCTTAAATCCTTCCAATTAGGTGATGCACCAGATTTAATTTTTTCTAATGTTTTATTATATACATAATTACTTGTATTAATCCATTCATTAATTATCTTCTGTTGATAGACATTCATTTGAAGAGGAACTTTTAATGTCTTTATCACATTTGATTTTATAGCTTCTTTTTCCCATTTGACGACAGCTGTAGATGTGGATAATTGATAACAAGTCTTCTGATAGTTCCTGTTTAGTGCTTTTGTGGATATCATCATCGATGACTGTAATTTTGCCGCCCTGTTTTTCAACAATAAGTTTGAGCAAATCGAAGCCGAATCTACACAGTCTATCTCGATGGGCGACAACAATTTCGCCGACATTTCCTTGTAAACAGGCGTCCAAAATGGTTGATAATCCTTTCCTTTTAAAATTAATTCCTGAAGCAACATCTGAAATAGATTCATATGAAGCATATTCAGGATGTTTTGATTTGACGAATTCAATTTGTTGAGAAAGGTTGTCCATTTGTTTTCTTGAAGAGACACGACAGTAGATAAAGTTTTTAATTGTATCTTTTTCGATTTTATCATTATAATAAATACCATTACACATCTTTTCCAGACACATTCTATTAAACTTTCTTTGGCCGGTAATAGTGCGATAGCATTTGATTTTTTGTTGATCGCCAAGTTTACGAAATTTATTAAAAATTAAAAATTTTTAATAAATTTAGATTGCAAAATAAAAATCTTTGATTTTTATTTTGCAACGAAGAGTCTGGGGATGGATTCCAGTAATAATATTAGCTTCTGATATTGAAACATAATCGGCTGTTTTATAATTTTGTTCTTCATTCATATCTTAATAATATAGGATAATAAAGCTTTAAATCAAAATAAAGAAAATTTTATATAAAGTTTATATAAAATTATAAACTTTATATAACACCATGATGCACTGTACACAGCCTATTTTATTAAGAAAATTATTATTTTCACATGATATTATTATTTTTTTACCAGATACTTTTGTTATATTATTAAATACTTCTTCAATATCATCTAATGGTTTTAATAATAAAACATCATATGCATCAATAAAAATAACTAATTCATCTTTATCAATTGATTTTAAATAATCAATCATTAATTTAAATCTCCATGCCAAATCCTTGCCATTTTTGACCACCATCATAATTTAATTAAATTAACATTATATCTTTTACAAGATTCTTCTAACCATTTAAAATATCCTTCACCATGTGTAACAACAGTAATTAATTTTACCATTTATTATAAAGATTTATAAAAAATTATTTCTTTAATTTAATATATGGAAAATTTATATGATAATGATAAACAATCTCGTAAAAATAATAAATTAAATATATCTCAATTTACAAGAGATTTAGAAACCAAATTGATTAATTTACAAAATAATGATATAATTGTAAATGAATCTAATGAAATTGTAGAATTAAACTATGGAGAACCTTTACCTTCTAATATGTCTAAAAATATGATTGAAACTGTTAATAATCAAAATTTAAAACGGTCTGAAATTTCTATAGATGATCACAATCAACATAATAATATTTATAATAATGATATAATTATTTATACATTATTATTTATTTTATTAAATCATAATTTTGTTATTACATTTATTAATTATAATATAAATGATAATACCAATACCAATTTAATTATCAGAAGTTTACTATTTTTATTATTATTATATTTAATTAAAAAAAATTTATAAAGTTTAAATTCTATATATTTTCTATTTAAAAAATAATGACAAAAAAAAATAAAGATGAAAAATATGATAACGATGAAGTATATGAAGCATGGTCTGATACTAATATATTTTGTCCTTTAGCATCATTATTAGTTGATCCATTATATTATTTAAATTTAACACCAAATATGATTACTATTATAAGTACTTTATTTACATTAATTTCCATTTATTTTTTACATATAAAATGTGATTATTTATTCATTATTTTATTTTTACTAGGTTATATATTAGATTGTGTTGATGGTAAAATGGCTAGAAGATATAATATGGGTTCATCTATTGGTATGGCATTAGATTTAGTTTCTGATGATATTTCTCATATAATTTTATTTATATATCTTTTAATAAATAAACCACTTACACAAAATAATATTTTTGTTAGTTGTATTATTTTTATATTATTATATATGTTATCGTTATCATATGCTTTAAACGAAGCTATTTCTACATATAATTCTACAGGATGTGATAATTTTTATGAAAAAAAATATAATGAATTAATTAACATCAAATCTACATGGTATGAAACAATCTTATATAAATTATATTTAATAATTAATAAATTTTCCTATAATAATTATAAATATTTATTTCCAAAATATGATATAAAAAAAATAAATTATTGGCAAAATATTTTAAAACATTTTGGTGCTGGTAATTATACTATTATTTTAATTATTATATTAATTTATATTAATTAATGCTTTATTTGCTAATTCATCAGCTCTTTTATTATCTTTTCTATTTATATGAAAAAATAAAATTGTATCAAAAAATTTAATTTTTTCATTAATTTCATTAAATATTTCTAATAAATTATCTGATTTAATTTTATAATTACCGGATAATTGTTTTATAACTAATTTACTATCTCCTTTAACTATTAATTTTTTGATATTTAATTCAATTGCACCATTGAGTCCTAATAATAAACTTTCATATTCAGCTTTATTATTAGTTGCATTACCAATATATTTAGATTGTGACCAAATTTCATTTGCGGTATTATTTATAATTGATGCACCCGCTCCAGATTTACCTGGATTATTTTTACTACATCCATCAAAAAATAAAGTATATGTATCTTTATCTGGAAATGCAGAATCAATTTTAATTGGTTCTTTTTGTTCTTTGGTTGTATCTGTTGTATCTTCAATATTACCAAAGCAAATCGTTTGTGTTATTTTTGAAGGTAATGCTAGTACATTTGAAATTTCTATATTTTGTTTTAGATTTGTAGAGCCAAAAGCTCCATCATTTCTTGATGTAGAACTTAATTCATTTTTAATATTAATTTTAATAGGTTTTAAATCTGGTGCAATAATTTGAAAAAATGAACCTTCATTTAATATTTCACTATTTTTAATATTAAAATTTCTTATTTTTGCCATTAAATTTCCTCTGTATCCAGCATCAATAATTCCGATAGAATTAGTTAATTGAAAAGATGTTTTACCTATGGATGATCTTGGAGCTAGGTAATAACTTGTATATTCATTAGTTTCAATATCTATCATTTCACATTTAATTTTAAAATCAATTGTACCAACTGAAAATGATTCTACTAATATTTCATCATTATATAAATCTATTCCACTATCACCATTATGATGAGATGCAAATTTTTTATAAAATTGTTTGATTTTGATATTATCTGTAGATATTAATATATTTAATTGATATTTGACTTTTTGAAATTTATATTCATCATGATTCATTAATATATGAATTTATTGGATTAATATATTTCTAAATCAATTTTTTATAATAATATTATTAACATTTATTTCTGTTAATAACTTATATATACCATCGTGAATAGATTTTATATTTGAAAATAAATAATTATCTGTTGTATAATTTATTAATATCTCATTATTATATGCATTAATAGTAACTTCTATCGGAGTATTTTTTAAATATTCATTATCAAAATAATTATAACTTACTGTATTAATATATGATATATTATTAGCAATAAAATTTTCAGGTAATATAATTTTTAATATAATTTTATTAATTTGCGTTGGTAAAATATTTAATTCTGAATTTGAAGATTGCTGAAATTCACAATTAGATGGTGCTGCATTATTAGTATTATAGCATGTAATCTCTCTATTTTCTGAAGGATATAATAAATCAGATCTATCGATTAATTTATCTAAAATAATATGATCATAATCATAAATTAATGAATATAGTTTTTTAATTAATATTTTATTTACCTTATTATACCAATTTTCAATTGTCAAATTATCATTTATACGTTCAATTTTATAATAGTTATCGTATTCCATAATTGGTTCTATATTTATTAAACATAATATATCAAACCAGGTATTATAAATCATTATTTATTAAGTATCTATTATTTTATATAATTTTTGATTTAAAAACTTATTGATTAAATATACTAAAAAATGATAAATCAATCAGTATGTAAAATTATTATTAATACTTCATTCTTTTTTTCATTTGGATTATTTTTTTATTTTATAGGAATATTTATTAAATATCTTAACTTAAATATATTTGAAACACATCTATTTACTACAGTAATGGTTATATATGGATTTTTTTCAAGTATTTTTTTTGGATTATTTGATATTATTCGTCCCAAAGAAACCTTTAATAATATTAATAAATTGAATGTTAAAGAAAAAATTATATTATTTGGTTCATGTGTACCGTATTATAAATTATTAGTATTAAGTTATATAGATTTAGATCCAGTAATAATTCAATTATTAAATTGTTGTCGTGTTGCATTAAATCCAATTATTTATACAATTTATTATAAAGAAAGTTATTTATTGAATATAATTATTATTATATGTATTATTATAAATATTTCATCATGTATAATTCCATTTATTTTTAATGATAACTTTTCGTTAAAATTAAATAATATAAATTTTGGATTATTAGGATTAATTTATACTATTATAGGTGTTGTATTAACTAGTTTTAATAATATTATTAATGAAAAATTTCAAATTAAATATGATTTTGATAATATTTATGGTTATAATATATTTATAATAACAACATTTATTTTTACTGATTTAATATTTTCAATTTTATTAACTCCAATAATTGCATGTGTACAATATTTTATTATTAATAATAAAATAATATTATTAGATAATTTTTATAAAATTATTACATTTTCTAGTATAATTGGGTTATTTTATGGACCATATTTTATTATTATTACCAAAGCATATTTAAAATTATCATCAATTAATATTAGTATTATAAATAATATTGTTTTAATATTTACAATACTTATTAGTTGTTTATTAAATTTATCAATATTTTATTATTTATATATTCCTGCAGTTATATTAATATTTATTACTTCTATAATAATTATTTATAAATCAGAAATATTAAAAAATAATTATTTAATTTAAAAAAAAAAATATATATATATATAAATGGATATAAATAAAGATTATATGAAAAAATACCTTAAATATAAAAATAAATATTTAGCTGAATTAAATTTGATGCAAGGTGGTACTATTGATAGTACCAAAATTATAGAAAATAATTCTAATGAATATCATCCATATAAATTACCAATATCAGATGTAAAACATCATAGATATTCTGCTAGATCAAAAGATGCAAAATTAATAATGAATACTAATAGTGTACAATATAATCCACTTACATATGTACCATTTGAATTAGATTATTTTATTCCTAATATTGCTATAGGTAATTTTCAAAAAAATCCAAAAAAAAATACAGATATATTCTATCAAAACCAATGGGAACAGAATAAAATAGCTATTGATATATTTAAAATTAACGGTGGAAAAATAATTGATACTGGCCTAATAGAATTAGATGATAACACAATAAAAAAATATATTAACAAGACGAAATTATATAGCATAAATGAGTGTATTAGTCAAATGAAAATAGATCACATAAATAAACAACTAAAGAAGTATGCTAACCCAATTATAGCTGTTTTTGGTAGTTCAAATGATGATTTAATCTTGTTTACAGAGCTATTCCCTTATTGTAGGGTTGCCTTATCGTCCACACTTGATCCTTCTATAGTTAAATTATCAAATATAATATCTGAAATTGCACCTGTATTAAATTATTTATCTAATAAATTAAAATCCCTAAATCAAGTATCAAAACTAAAACCATCAAAATCATCATCAAAATCATCATCAAAATCATCATCAAAATCATCATCAAAATCATCATCAATATATCAAATGCAACAATCATTATCACAATCATCACTACCAGAACAACAAGTATCACTACCAGAACAACCAGTATCAAAAACTCATGTATTTATAACAGGTGGTTCAGGTTCATTAGGAGGATCACTAATAGAAAATCTATTAAAAAATAACTACCATGTATATAATATAATAAGAGGTGCTGATCAAGTATTGAATATTCGCAATGATTTATATCATTATACAGTTATTGGTGATGATGGTTTATATAATCAAAAATCAATTAATCATTTATTTATAAATATACTTAAAATAAAAAATCTATATCCTGATGATCAATTTTATTTTATTCATTCAGCAGCTGATAAAGATCCACCAGCAGTCACACAATGGTTTTTAGATAATAACATAAAAGATGCTAATGAACATTGGTCAATAAATTCTGCTAATCTGATAGGTTATAGTTGCGCTATCAATAACATTAAATTAGTATATATATCAACTATTTATGTGCATCAAGGAAATCCTACCACTAACAACAATAAATGGGATGACAATTTTATAGATCTGCCATCAATTAAACCAGTTATTAACAATACTTATGTTTATGGATACACAAAAGCAGTATGTGAGAAAAATTTAAACAAAATATTTGAAAGTAATAAATCATTATTATTAATAATAAGAATACCTGGATTATTTGACTATGATATGGAATTTTTAGATGACACTTCTTTTGGTAAAGTAATTAAAAGTGTTATAAATGTTTCACCAAGTTTATATGATTCTGTACAACTAAGATTTCCTATAGATGTTAGTAATGTTTCAGAATTTATTATAGAAAAAATTAAATCAGCCATCACAAAAACCCCTTCAAATTCAGCATCATTATCAACAAATCAAGCACAAATAATAAGTTTGTATGGAAAAAAAGAATATACTAAAGCAACTTTTGCTGAGGAAGTTAAAAATTTAATATTAAAATCAATTTTAGTTAAAGAACAATTTGCTAATTGTAAATATAAAGATATATTAAATGAGTATACAATAAATAAAAGTTCAAAACCTGTTTCAGTAGAATTACCAACTACTGAAAAAAGTACTTATGAATTAAATGAGTTAGCTATAAACAACTCTAAATTGATTGAATTGATAACGAATGAAATATTAAAAATAAAAGATAAAGTAACAGAAATAGATACATTTGAAAAAAATATACTAAAAATGGCAGAAGAAAATAGATTAACACAGATAATTTTAAAAGATGAATTAATTAAAATGGCAAAAATTTATTTATAGTAAATTAATTTAAAAACATATTTAAAAATAAAAATTTTTAAATATATAATGAAAATTGGTATTGTAGATAGTGGATGGAATTATACATTAGATACACCTTATTCGGAACCACTTGGAGGTACTCAAAGTGCTATATGTTATTTTGCCGAAGAAATGAAATCAAGAAATCATGAAGTTTATTTATTTAATAAAAATTCTGAAAATAAAATTATTAGAGGTGTTCAACATGTTACAGCAAATACATATTTGCAATATATTGCACAAAATAATCTGAATTTTGATATAATTATTATTAGTTGTTTGGTACATGATCTTTTTCAAATTAAAAATACAGTTAATAATCCTGGAACATTATATTGTTTATGGACAGGACATGATACTGATCAAAATGCATCAAAAATACTAAAAGATACAAAAGCAAAAGATATGGTAGATTTATTTATTTTTGTTAGTGATTGGCAACGTAATAGATATGTTGAAACATATAGTATTAATTACAATAAAACTATAATAATGAGAAACGGTATTGGCAAACCATTTGAATCATACTTAAATATGAAAACTAATAAAGTTAAAAATTCAATGAGTTATTGTTCAATACCATGGAGAGGATTAGAATTATTACCACCAATTTTTAAAGAAATAAAACAGACATATAATGATTCAACATTAAATATATATTCTGGAATGAATATATATCAACAAGAAGAAAATAATAAAATTTGCGAAGAATTAAAAACATTAGAATCTGTTAATTATAATTATGGAATATCACAAACAGAATTAGCAGAAAAATTATATAATATTGAATATTTAACATATCCTAATATATTTCAAGAAACAAGTTGCATTACAGTTTTACAAGCTATGGCATGTGGATGTCTAATAGTTACATCTAAATTAGGTGCATTAAAAGAAACAATGAATGGATTAAATGAGTATATTGATATTAATATTCATAATTTTGATAAAAATACTTATTTAATTCAATTTATTAATAAATTGAAAAATTTAATTGGCTTAAATGATAATATTAAAGAAATGTTAAGAGAACAAAATAGAGATCATATTAGAAAAAATTATACTTGGTCTAATATTTGTCAAAAATTTGAAACTGATATTGTTGCATATATTAATGATTATAGAAAATACATGAATGAAGATCATAAAAATATTCTCACATCATTTTTACAAAAATTTAGTGAAAGTAAATGGCAAGAATGTTTTAATGATATTTTAAAAATTAGATTTTTTCCATCTATTAATGAATATTGTATTCTTAAATTAAATATGGGTGTATGTTATTATCAGTTTACACAATTTGATAATGCAAAACAATGTTTCAAAATATGTTTAGAATTAAAAAATGACTATAATATTAATAAAAATATTGCATTATTAGAATTACAGCGTGGAGATATTAACAGATTTATTAAATATGCAAGATCGGCACTTAGTTTAGAATTTGAAATTGAATTAGCTAATTTATTAGCGGAAAAATATGAACTTTTAGGATTATATAATGATGCAATTGCTTTATACGAAACAATAATTTATTTAGATCCGAGCAATATTAATTCTTACAATAATTTAGGAAATTTGAATTTACTACGAATTGCTCAAGTTGAAGATATAGATAAAATTAGTAATCAAACTTATGGTAAATCGTTAGAATTATGTATGAAACATGGTCAAAATAGAAAAAAGGAATTAGTATTAAGTAATATTATTTTTAATAATTTATATAATTGGAAATTATCCGAAAAAGATATATATGAAAGATCATGCGATTGGTATAAGTATTTTGATAAAGATCCACATCTTTTAAAAATTTCCAATATGTTAGATAGAACTAAATTATCTGGAACTAAAATCAGAATTGGTTATATTTCATGTGATTTTATTACACATCCTGTAGGATTTATGTTTGATAGTATTTTAAAAAATCATGATACATCATCATTTGATATATTTTGTTATGATTGTTGTGACACAGGCAAAAATATTGGTGATGTAACTGCTAAAAAATTAAGAAGTTATGAAAATGCTACATGGCATGATATATCAAATAAAAATGATGAAGATGCATTAACAATTATTATTAATGATAATTTAGACATATTAGTTGATATGATGGGACATACAAGAAATACTAGAATGAATCTGTTACAATATAAACCTGCAAGAATTTTAATATCATATTTTGCATATCCATCAACAAATGGTCTTAAAGAAATTGATTATAGATTAACAGATAAATATGCATCACCACCAGAAACACAACAATATTTTGTAGAAAAATTATATAATTTACCTAATGGATTTCAATGTTATACACCACCTGTTGATTTAGAATCAAAAAAAAATTATACTAGAGGTAAATATAAAATTCATTTGTGTTGTTTTAATAACCCAACTAAATTATCTATTCCAACTATTGATACATTTTGTGAAATTTTAAAAAGATTACCTGAAGCTAAATTATTTTTAAGATATTGTTATTATAAAAGTTCATATTATAAAGAAACAGTAATGAAATTATTTACTGACAGAGGTATTGAAAAAGAACGTATGGATATTGGATATGAACAAATTGTAGATGGATTAAATTTATATAATAATATGGATATTGTATTAGATCCATTTCCTTATAATGGTGGAACAATTTCTAGTGAGGCTATTTATATGAATACACCTATTATTACATTAGCAGGCAAAACATATGTTTCTCGTGTTGGTGTTAGTTTATTAAGTAATTTAGGTTTAGAAAAATATATTGCAAATAGTATTGAAGAATATATTCAAAAAGTTATTGATTTAGCTAATAATGAATCAGAATTAAAATTATTACATCAAACATTAAGATTAAAAATGTTAAATTCTGATTTAGCTAATTCAGTTAATTTTACTAAAAATATTGAAGTGGCATTCAAAGATATGGTTAATAACTTTAATAAAATTTAAATAAATTAAAATTCTTAATATTAACATTCTATGCATCCCCATCCAATACATCTTATATTATCAACATTGTATATATAATATCTACCATTAATTGATTTTTTACCACATCATAAACAATTTGCATTATTTTGAGATAATTGAACTGCAATTTCCTCTTCAACTTTATCTGTATTGGCGTCATCATTATTATTTATTGATGATATTTGATCTATTTTAGCAAATAAAATTGATAAAACTTTAAAAATTTCTTGTTGACAAAAAAAGTTTTGTTTTTTACTTTTCAAATTAGATAATTCAAGCATTTGTGATGAAGATGTATCTTTTAATTCTACATTTTGTTTTAATTCAAGTATTTGTGATGATGAAGATGATCCTGTATTTATTGATTCTACAGTTTGATTTATTGTTGGCATCAGTAATGTAGATGATTCTGTATTTTTTGATTCTATAGTTTGTTCATATTCCTTAATTTCTTTTAAATATTTTATCATTTTTTTTTTATTACGACCCATTTTTTATAAATATTTGTTTTAATTGATATGGTTAATAAAATAAAAATCTATGCTTTTTTATTTTATTAATTTATAAAACTAGTTCTAGGTAAAAAAAAAAATATTTTTAATATAACCAGAATAAAATATAATTTTCAATTTTTATAAAAAAATATATATTTTTTATAATCAATTAAAACTTTTTAGGATTTAATTAAGTTGAACAAGTATTTAGACATCCCCAACTAATATATTTATCATTATTAATATAATATTTATAAAACTGACCAGAACTTTGATCAGTAATATCATTACACCACGCACATTTTAAAGGTTTCATTAATGCAAGATAGTCTATTTCATATGATGAAATTTTTGGTTTCAAATCAGTAAATATTGGTCGAGTTTCAGATGAAATATTTGAAATAAAAAGACCAGGAGGTAATGGAATATCTGATCTATTTGAATCATTTGATATAAATAGATTTTCTAACGGTGGATTAGTTAAGAAAAGACCAGGCGGTCTTGATATATCTGATGTTTTAAAAATTGGTGGAAGCGGCTGTGGTTCTAATTGAAGATCAAATATTTTAAGACCAGGTCTTGAAATATTTGATATGTTAAAATTCGATGTAGATTCAAACTCTGAATTAGTTAAGAAAAGACCTGGTGGACTCCTAATTATGAATATTTGATTATGCTCAACAAGTCTGTTAGAATTAGTATTTACTGATGATAGACTTTTATCATCTAATTCTGATGATATTAAAATATGACTTAATAATTTTTCACTATTATGAAATATTGGAATAGGTGGTGGAGGATAATTCGGTTCAGGTGGTAATAATCGTAATTTTTTGTTTGGATTAATCTGCATCTTAAAAATAGATTTAGTTAATAATATTTGATTACAAAAATGGCTACGGTTGAGTGTATAGCACTCAACCCTGGTACTAAGTTTTGATTACTACGGTATAAAAAGTGAAATTACATTAAATAATATTTTTTTCAATTTTATAAATAATAATTGTACTTGATCAATAATATATAGACATTTGAACAACTATTATTTATATATATTATAAAATTTGAAATAAAAATTATATAATTATAATTAATAATATATTATATTATGAAAGTATTTTTTGTTAGACATGGAGAAACACAAGCAAATGTTGAAAAAAGACCATATAAAAATATTAAAGAACCATTAACAGAAAATGGTATATCACAAGCCATAAAAGCTGGTAAATATTTAAAAACTTTTGGAAAATTTGATTTGGTAATATCTTCGCCTGCAACTAGATCAATTCAAACTGCTGAAAATATTATAAAAGAAATTGGTTATGATAAAAAAATCAAAATTGATGAATTAATTTTAGAAAAACTGTCTACTAAAGTTGCGGGTTTAAATGCGGATGAATGTAAAGATATTATTAAAAAAGCTTATAAAGAATATCCAGAACTTATTAAAATAGAAACTGAATTTAAAAATGTAAAAGATGATCCATTTAAAAGAATTGAATTTTTTCAAAAAAATATAGATAAATGGATGACATTACGAACAGGTGAAGAGGCACAATCTAAACAATTTAATAAACATAAAAAATTTTTAAATAATTTAAAAAAGTTAAATAAAAAATGTATTTTAGTTGTTGGTCATGGTGGTACCATAAATTATATGACTAGAATAATTACAAATACATATTTGGATGGTGACGAAAACTATCCATCATCCATAAGTGTTATACCAACTGATGCCAGAATTAAATGTATCGATAAAAAACACGATGTTTATAATACATCAATAATGGCTTGTTTAATTAAAAATAATAAAGTTAATCTTGTTATAGCTCCAAATACGGCACATTTGTATCCAGAGCTGAAAGTTTAATAATATTAAAGTGCTTAATTATAAAATTATTTAATATAAAAAAATATATAAAATAATTTTCACTTATTTTTTATATGGAAAAAATTATTATTAATATTGACTCTAAATATAGAGATAAAAATTTATATCCAAATTCTTCAAAATTTTCTATAAAATTAGATAGGACAATAAAAAATGTATCAAATATTAATATAACTAGTGTTGAATTTTTTAATATGTACTATTCATTCTCAAAATTTAAAAAATAATGTTTCATTTACTTTTACCGTTAGTGGAATAAGTTATTATTTAAAGATTGCAGATGGTTTTTATTCATCTGATGAATTAATTAATGCAATACAATATCAATTTGATCTTTTATTACCAAATATAATTACTATAAAATTAAATTCTATAACGGGTAATGTTACAATTAGCAGTACAACTATTTTTAGTATCGATTTTTCAAATAATTCAAATTATTCATCTTTAGGATATTATCTTGGTTTTATAAATAATAGTTACATTAATAAATTATCTATATCTGGAGAATCTATATTAAATTTATCAATTGATAATTATTTATTTCTAAAAGTTAATGATTATGGTTCAATGTATACCAATTTATCTAATAATGAAAATAATATTTTGTATCCTTATAATATATAAGGGAAAATAATTCTAGCAATAAATAAAGCGACAGGATCATTTGATAATAATAATTTTATAACTAAAGAATATGTTTTTAGAAAACCTGTAAATATTAGTAAATTTGATATTGAATTATTAGATCCATACGGAAACCCAATTAATATGTTATTTTCGAATTTTTCTTTTACATTAGAATTAAATTATATATATGATTTTGGTTCATAATTAAATTAATATATTAATTTTATCTAATATAATATATATAAATGTCAGCTCTTGATACTATACTTATTAATTCATATAATAAAATGGTTGGATTTTATAATATTACCAATATATCTGGTAACACATTATTAAATGGAAATGCAACATATTTATCAAATTTAAATATTTCTGGTAATAGTTTTATATTAAATTCTCTTTCTATAAAATCTAATCTATATATAAGTACTAATTCAATATTAAATAATGCAACAAGTATACTTTCTAATTTGTATGTATCTAATAATTCTTATATGAATAATATTAATATTAACAATAATTTATCACTTAGTAATTTTACTTTGAATAGTAATTTAAATATTAATAATAATACAATTCTTCAAAATAATACCACATTCTTATCATCTATTTTAAAAGGGTATTTAAGAGTAGATAACTGTATTAATACATCTTCTGTAGGTGTAGAAACAAATAATATTAATATTAATGGTAATATCATAAATTTGGGGACTACCAATTCAATTGTTAATTTTTATGGTACCTCAACATATGTAGCTACTAATACATTTAATATTGATGAAAAAATATTACAATTAAATATTAATGCAAGTAATTTATCAGCTTTTGATATTGGTGGATCAAGTGGAATTGATATTTTAGGAACAAGCGGATTGGGTTTTATTACAACCACACCTGATGCGTTTAGATATCACATACAAACTCCTGTTAATAGTAATACTAATTATATATTAACTCAAGATATTAATAATAATTTATATATATCTGGTAGTTCAATTCTTCAAAAAAATGTTTCTTTATTAACTTCATTATATGTATCAAATTATTCAACTTTTAATAATTGTAATTTTAAAAATTTATTGATTTATTCTAATTTAAATACTAATAATTTATCAAATAATTCAAATATAAATATAAGTAATAATTCTTTTATACTTGGTTCACTGACTTTATTATCACCATTACAGATTAATTCTAATTTAATAATAAATAATGTTAGTATTAATTCTGTATTAAATGTTTCATCTATTAGTTTATTAAATAATGTTTCATTAAATTCTTCATTGTTTGTTTTAAATAATACAATATTAAATAATAATTGTACAATTAATAATAATTTATTTGTAAATACTAATTCGATTATTAATTGGAATACTACTATTCTATCATCATTAAATGTATCTAATTATAGTATAATTAATGGTAACATAACTATTGGTAATAATTTAAAAATATCTTCCAATGCTAATTTAATAGGAAATACATCAATTAATTCAGCATTAAATGTTGCAGGTAATGCAATATTAACTGGTAATAATACTATAGGTTCTACATTAGCAACAATTAATATATTAGGATCAATAAATTGTAATTTACCAGAATATCTAGATAATACAACTGCTAAATTAGCAGGTGTTGCTATAGGTGGATTTTATAGAACTGGTGGAGCATTAAAAATTAGATTAAATGATGTCCCACCAACTATTTATTTATCTGGTGGAACTAGTTTATCTATAAATTTAGGTTCATCATATATAGATCCAGGTGCATATGCTATTGATTATTTCAAAAATGTTGATTTAGTTTATATGACACAAATATTATCAGGTACAAGTAATTTATTATTTAATAATATTTTAATATCTGGAACTAGTACAATAATAAGTCAAACTAGTTCATTATCTGCTGGTTCATATACTGCAACTTATCAAGCAACTGATTTGAGTGGTAATATAGGATTTAATTATAGAACTTTGGTATTTACTAACCCAAGTCCAACTAAAGCTGTATATTATACTTCTAATAATATCGTATATACTGGTTCATTAACTATTTCAAATGGTGTTTTAACAACACAACAAGGTACAGAAACATTATTTACATTAAATCCATCATTATTATCAACATTTAATTTTAATAATAATTGGACATATATTATGAGAGGAAAACTTTATAATAGTAATGATTATTCTATACAGTTAGATTATGATTTATATATAACCTTATCAAATAATAATATTACAAATGGTAATCAACATAATAGTGCACCTAATTGGGCAAGAATTAGATCTAATGGATCTCAAATAATTGGTAGTTCCAATATAGTACCAACCGAACCAGGTATTAATGCTGCATTTTTATTATCAGGATTTTATATAATAATTAATAATAATAATAATATTATAACTACTACATATACAACTATAAATGGAAATGTATTATATCAATTTACTGGAAATACAACATTAACTTATATTAATAAATTATCAATAGTAGCTATAGATTTATATGCATCATCTTTTGGTTTTGATGGTGGTATATTGTATTCTACTGTAAATATTGGAATAGCAGATTTTGTTTCACAATTTGGTTCTTTCACGTTGTAATAAAAATAATATACAGTCAAAACATATGTTTCATTTAAATTAGAATTACTTAAAACAGTTTAAAGTACAAGCACTACGAGTTCTAAAATATATTTTACTTTAATATCATTTATTTTTAATAAATAGTTATAAGCTTTTGCAAAAACATTTAATGAATGACATTTATAATATCTTATTTATTTGCATCTATTTTATGAATGCAAATTTAGCCCATTTTTTCCATGATATACCTGTTGTTATCCTGGTCAGGGTATTTCTCCTCGTATTGATGTAAAAATCATATGGTAGTGTAATTGGATGTTTTTCATTTGGATCAGGTACTACATGAAATTTACAAATAATGATGAAACAATTAATTTAAAAAGCTTTGTTTTTTAAATTAATTATTTTTTCCAAAACAATTAATATATATGTAAAACCAAATACATTATATCATAAGATTCAAGATATAAATGGTATCATAGTATGCCTGTAAAAAAATTTGACATTATAGACAATAATAAAATTCATATTCTAATTCAAATTTTATAAGATTATTATATGATGACTATGATGAATTAGTATGTTGTAATTATAATATAATTATTATTAAATTATTATCACCAAAGTATTTTCGTGCAGTTAAAAAAGATCCAGATAATTCTACAATAAAAAATTCATATTTAATTATACAATGTGCTAAACAAAAATATCAATTAATTGGTCATATTACAGATTTTATAATTGAATATAATAAATTTAATGAATGTACATATATTTTTATTATAAATAATGATCCGACTAATACAATTAAATTTTATATGTCAATTAAATCGTTATATTTTTTTGATTCATTTGAAAAATATAATGAATATAAAATATATTTTGAAACTCAAATAGAAAATGCAAAATCTTTTAATTTAGAGTAAACTGCTTTATTTTTTTATTTAGATATGTAATGAGATTCTCTGTGATTGAAATAATTAATAATATATTTATAATAAAAATTGAAAAATAATTTAAATACTTTATTTAAAATATTTTTTTTTTTACCGTAGCCAAAAGAATACACATTAGAATGATACTAAATGAAAAACTATAAATCTAATAATACCAGTCTAAATGATTGTCCTTATAATTGTTTTGCCGAAAAAGAAGCTGTTAATTTTATTGTAAAGGCTATTTCCAATAAAATTAAAACAAAGTTTGATGTTGAAATTTTTTCTGAAGTATCACAAATGCTTCAAGCTGGAAGCGGAACTGCACCAGGGACACCAGATGGATTAGTACAATTTACTATAAATAATTCAAGACAAAAATATATGGTTGCTATTCAGGTTGTAAGAGCACCCATTAGAAATGGTATGAAACCATCTGATATTATTAGTATTATAGATGATGTAATTGTTATTAAAATACTAAAGTCGCAAAAATGGCTCTGGTTTAATCAAGATTTAGATATAAATATTAATAAATTTGTAATATTTGTTTGGTGTCCAATAGAGCTCAGTAAGAAATTGCTAAAAAGAATTCATAGTAAAATGAATCATTATCGATTTACATTTGATATTCGATTTTGTTTGAGATTAGAATATGGTAAAAAAGAAATGTTTCCTCCAATGTTTGCACGAAATATATATGAAATAAAAAATCTTCATGATCTATTGTATTCATATAATTCAGATAATTATAAAGATTATGAATTTGAATTACCTGATTTATTTTAATTATAATATTAATTTATAAATAAAGTTGATTTCTTGAACTTTTTCTATTTCAAATCTTGATGTGATTTTATAATTAAATATGAATTTTTTATATTTATTATATCACACCAAAATTAGTAATAATAATTTTATAAAATGCATTGGTATCAACTTAAAAAATGCTTCTAGTAATAATTGCATTAAATATTTTTAATTAATCAGCTATTTCAATTATAATTTTTCCGAATCAATAAATAATAATTTTTACTATAAATTGTGGATAAATTTTTGCAAATCTATTAATAAGATTTTCATAGTAATACCAATCATCATCGTTTAATTCATAACCCATTTTATACGGAAAATTAATGCTGCTTCCATTTGGTATTTTTCTTGTTAAATCTTTAAGAGCATTCCAAAACCAAATAATACGATTTTCTCTAGAGTCAATATCATCAATTAGAATATACTTTTTACGTCGTGATTCTTCTATTTGAGGTAACCAAATAGAATTTTCCATTTCACATAATTCTTCAATTTTATTACCTGGTAAAAGTTGTCCTGTAAGATTAGCAATTTTAGATTCTTCATCATAAATACATATTCCAGGTGGATCAATATCTAATGGATTAGAATTTCTTTTTAAATATATATTTGCATTAGGTTTAATATCAAAAATTATTTTGGATAAATTATTTATTTCCATTTTTGATTCAGAAATTACTGTATTAACAAGATTTATTACAATTTCGATACCTATAAAATTTAAAATATTATTCTGAATAATACTAACATATTGATTTTTTTTTATGATATTATTTTTTCTTGTAAAATCAATATTTGAAAGATATTTTATTTCAATATAATCTAACATTAATGATATAGAATAACAAAAGCTTTATAGTGCTTTTATTATTAAATCATAGTTTTGATTACAACAGTAAAAAAAAATAACTTTAATTTTTAATAAATTATTTTTCAATTTTATTAATTGATATAAAAAAATGATAATGATAATAAAATATGACTCAAAATTATATATCAGGATTAGCATTTCATCAAATTGCAAATTGGTCATTATGTCCTCGTTATCAAATTAATTTTGAACCAAATAAATTTAAAGAAAATGATATAGTGTTTTTAAATTTAGATTTTTTTAATGAATTTATAAGTATTATTGCTGAGATACCACCAAAAGTAAAATTTATTTTAATAACACATAATTCTGATAAATGTTTTACCGAAAATCATTATATTTTAATAAAAGATATAATTAATAAAATTTATGCCATTAATACAATATTTAATAATGAAAATGTTATTACAATACCCATAGGATTTCGCGATATGCCACTTAACACAATACCTATAATAAAAAGCTGTAATAAAATTTTTAATAAAGAAATTTTAATATATATGAATTTTGAAATAATTACAAATATAAATAAAAGAATTACTTGTTTTAATTATTTTATAAATTTTAATTGGATTACTTCTAAATCAAAACTATCTATTGAAGATTTTTATAATGATATTAAAAAATCAAAATATATTTTATCACCAGAAGGTACTGGAATTGATTGCCATCGAATATATGAATCAATATACTTTGATGCAATTCCAATAGTGAAATCATCTTCAATGAATAATTTTTATAAGGATTTACCTGTAATAATAATAAAAGAGTGGAGTGATATTACAGAGGAATTTTTAATTTCAAATTATGATCGATATTATAAAAATTTAATATTATGGAAATTAGAAAATAATAATTGGTTGGATCCTATATTTTGGCTAAAATGAATTATCAACTATTCTAAATTAAAATAGATGTATTAATAAAAAAAAAATAAAATAATGTATTTTAATTAATTTGATTAAAACTATTTATAAAAGTTTTAACTTCGCTAGTATCACTAATTTCTGATTTTCCAATTTCAATAAAATCAAGTCTTTTAATATCTAATATCAATGTAATTCTATTAGAATTACTATTATTATCAGCCCAATGTATTTTAGAATCATCAAAAATAATCCATTTATTTACTTCTACTTTTTGTTTTTCAGATTCAACATATATGTGAGATTCACCAGGAATTATAATACCTAAATGACATCTCAAAATATAATTTGATAATTTAGCCCAGCCTTGATGTGGTTTTAAAATTGTTCCCGCACTTAGTCTAGATAACGAAGCATTAATTAATTCTAGTTTATTATCTGAATTAAATAATAATTTATCTTGTATAATTTTTAATAAATTATAAATATTAGGACATAATTGAATATTTTTAATAGACCATTTTTTGAAAACTAAAAATGGAAAAATATTCCATTGATTATTATTTTTTTGTAATAAAAATTTTTCAGGCCAATCCATCCATCCATACATTTGCATTAGTAATATTATTTACATCTAATAAAATTTTATTAAAATTATCTGATGAATTACATATATTTAAAATTGGATATGTTTCATTAATACTATAAAATCTTTGATTTAATTTAATATTTTGTATAAAAAATATGTTATATATTATCAATATAATTAAAATTAAAAATATAAATATTTTCATTATATATTATAAATATTTATAGAAATTAATTTAGATTATATCAAATAATAATGACTAATTAATATATGCATTTATATTATAAAATACATAACACTATATATTATTAAAAAATATTGATTTAAATAATTATTAATTAATAATATTAATAATTAATGGATTTGCCTAATATCGAAAAAAATATCAGTAATTTTTGGAAAAATAATAATATTAGAGAGAAAATTGTTGAACAAAAAAAAGATTCACCAAAATGGATTTTTTTGGATGGACCTCCATTTGTTAATGGTAATCCTCATCATGGACATTTATTAGTTTCATCTATTAAAGACACAATGGCCAGATTTATGAATCAAAAAGGGTATCAGATAAGTTATCAAATTGGATTTGACTGTCATGGTTTACCATTAGAACAAGAAGCTGAAAAAAAAGTAGGTAAATGTTCTTATGTTGATTCACTTGAAAAAATAACAGAATTTAATAATGAATGTAGAAATATTATTTCAAATTGTTCTGAAGTTTGGTTTGATACTTTAGAAAAATTAGGTAGACAATTTGACAGATCGCAAACATATTTTACATCAAGTTTTGAATTTATGCAAGTTATTTGGTGGGCTTTTAAAAATTTATGGGATAAAGATTTGATTTATCGATCAAAAAAAGTTATGCCTTATTCACCATTATGTGAAACGCCATTATCAAATTTTGAAGCGAATTCTAATTATCAAGAAAGAACAGATATTTCAATTTATGTTAAATTTAAAATAGAAAATACTGACGAAAACTTATTAATTTGGACAACAACTCCATGGTCTTTATTTGCCAATCAAGGAATATGTATTAATCCAGAGTATGAATATAATTTAATTGAAGTTTTATCAACAAAAGAAAAATTATGGTTATGTTCATTCGCAATTGAAAAACTATTTACCAAAGATAATTATATCTTAATAAAAACTGTTTTAGGTGTGGATTTATTAGGTATGAGGTATAAACCCATTTTTAAAATAAATAATTATGAAAACTATAAAATTTACATTGATAAATATGTTCAGAATACTACAGGTACAGGATTAGTACACTTAGCACCTTTGTTTGGAGAAGATGATATGAGAGTTATGAAAAATGATGGATATGATATTAATAATTTACCAGAATATTTAATTGATTCTCAAGTTCGATTTAATATTGATATTAATATTAATAATAATAATATCAAAAATAAATTTGTAATGGATACTTCATTAGATATAGTAATTCATTTGAAAAATACAAATCAAATATTAAAATCAGAAAAAATTAAACATAATTATCCATATTGTTGGAGAACAGATTATCCATTGATATATTTAGCAACAGATGCTTGGTTTTTGAATGTTCAAAAAATTATACCTGATTTAATAGAAAATAATAAAAAAATTAAATGGTATCCTGACTATGTCGGAACTGAAAGATTTGCAAACTGGATTAAAAATTCACCAGATTGGTGTCTTTCAAGAAATAGAATATGGGGAACGCCGATCCCAGTTTGGATAAATGAAAATGATAAAGATATGATATGTATTGGTTCAGTAGAAGAATTAGAAAAATTAACAGGAAAAAAATATAATGATTTACATATTGATAAAATTGGTGATGTAAATATTATAATAAATGGATCAATATATAAAAGAACGCCATATATAATTGATTGTTGGATGGAATCAGGCATAGCACCATTGGCCAGATTGGGTTATCCTGCATGTAAGAAATTATCATATCCAGTTGATTTTATTGCAGAGAGTTTAGATCAAACTAGAGGTTGGTTTTATACTTTAAATGTTTTATCAACTGCATTATTTAATAAACCCGCATATGAAAAAGTAATTGTAAGTGGTTTAATATTAGCTTCAGATGGAAAAAAAATGTCAAAACGATTAAATAATTATACATCACCTACATCATTAATTGATATATATGGTGCAGATATTTTAAGATTATATCTTATAGGTTCACCTGCGTCTAAAGCAGATCCATTCTGTTTTAAAGATAAAGATCTTTTTGAAATTACAAAAAAATTAATACCATACTATAATTCATATTTATTTTTCTTTGAATGTTTTAAAAATTCTAATTTCGATATTGAAAAAATAAATATATTATCTAATAATAAATTAGATAATTGGATTTTAAATAAATTATTTATTTTTGCAAAAGATATTGTAAATAGTATGAATAATTTAGAAATTACACTTATTCCAAATATAATTTTTAAATTCATAGATATATTAAGTAATTATTATATAAAATTATCTCGTGAAAGATTAAAAGGATTAAATTGTGAACTAGATTGCAAAGAATCATTATCAACATTATTAAAAATCTTAATAAATTTTAATATTTTATTATCACCATTTATGCCTCATTTATCAGAATATATTTATTGTGAATTTATGAATAAAAATTTAATAAATAAAGATTTTTTACTACTTGGTAATAATCAATTATCAGAAAGTATTCATATGCAAACAATTGATGAAAATAAAATAAATAAATATTCAGAAAATAATAAATTAATTAGTGGTTTTTATTCTATTAATGAATTATTAGAGTGTGTAAGAAATTTAAGACAAAAAATAAACAGACCAATATTTTATCCATTAAATATGATTGAAATTTATACAGATAATGATTTAATCATAGAATTTAATGATATTATTTGTAGAGAATTAAATATTAAAAAATTAGTAACAAATTCAACTAATATGTTAAATAAAAAATATACAGCTAATAGAGGATTTTTAGGAAAAATTTATAAAAAAGATGCTAATAAAATTATTGATTCAATTGAAAAAAATGAATTTGATCATAATATATTATCTTTATTATTAAAATATGATAATATACAAATAAATAATATGAATAATATTTTTGATGAATTACCTGAAAGTTATTATAATATTGAATATATTTTAGAAGAAAAAAATAATATGATCAGTGATAAATTCAATTATATTGATCATAATAATATTACAAAACAATCAATTGTATATTTAGATATTTTAACAGATGAAACAAATGAATTAGAAGCTGAAATAAATAATATTAGAAGACTAGTAAATAATTTAAGAAAAGACAAAGGATTAAAACTGTATAATAAAGTAAAAATATTATTTGAAAAGAGTAATTATTGGACTCAAATAAAATCAGAATTATTAATAACATTGTCATATAGATTGTGTGCAGATATATATTTATGTGATAAATTGGATGTATATGATACTATAAAATTATTTAATGAAAAAGAAATTAAAGTTAAAATTCAACAAATAGAATTATTGAGTTAAATTAGTTAGTTTTAAATATTTAATTTTATATTTTAAATATTTTTTTTTAAATGGGCTTCTACTTTGGCAGTTTACATCAATAGTTTTATTCCAGCTAATTGTCTTTTCATTTTCATCAGCTTTATTATAAATATTATTGATACTAAATATAGTTTTATAACTATTATATTTATTATTAAAAAATATAGTATTAAAAAAATACCATTTAGCTAATTCTCGATTAATATTACTATTACAATCTTTTTCTGTATAATTTATTAGTATTTTAGTGTCATTATTCATTGTTTTGCGATTATTATATATTAATTGTACATCGAATTGTTGATCAGTAATATTATATTGAATATTTCTAATATGGTTAATATTAAAATATTCAAAAGATAATTTTTGTTTATCTATACATTTGGTATCAAGAAATTTTAAATTTTTAAAATTTTCCATATCAGACGCAATTTTAGTTCTTGTTGCAACATCATACATCTTTAAATTATCTATTGTAATTATTTTAAAGCCATCAAACATTGTACTTATAAATTTATAATAATATTGAAAAATTATTATAGCAAAATTTCTAACCATATTAATCATTGTTTCATTTTTTTTGAAGAGGTCAATACTTTCAGTATAATTAATCCATTTAATCATAAGTATACTTATTTTATCAGGATTATCACATATATCATTACTGTTATTTAGATTTATCATAATCAAAAAAATATAAAAATATGTTAATGTTTTACAATATCCACCCGGATCTACTCCATCTATCATAGATTTACTTGTAAAAGGAATTAACATATTGTCGGGTCTGATTACTGAATATGCTGAAAAATATTTATATTTTGGATCAAATTTATGAAATAATAATAATAATTTATATTCATAAAAGTAAGAATCCATGATTGACTCATCTAGAGCAGTTCCAGTACTTTTTTTTTTTTTTTCTAACGATGTACTGTTAATAAATAGCTTTATAGTTTCTTCTAAATTACCATCTATCAACCAATTTTTTAATAAAATATTATCTTCAAGATAAAAATTAAAACTATTAGGTTCAAAATGAAAAATATTTTTTCCATCTCTATCAATAATTAATATATTTGCATGTCCAGGTAAAATTAATTTTATAAAAAAATATCGTTTATCACTTTGATTTTTAATAATATCAAAAATCAAATAACTATATTCTATTTTATCATTTGATAATTTAATATAGTTATCTGTAATAAAATAACAACGATTATTTTTAAAAAATTTATTAAAAAAAATTTTGATAAAATTATCATACTTCACATAAGTAGTATAACTATAATATAAAAAATTTGTAGCAGTAATAAATGATGATAATTTAGGTGATAAAACCCTAACTTTATCTAGTACTTGTTTTTGAACTTCATCTTTAATACAATTTACATAATTATATGTTGGTATTACATTTTTTATCCATATGTTATATAAATTGACATCTTTTGTTTGTAAAAAATCTGTTATTGATGGAATGTCATTTTTAGTTTTAGATAAAACCATTCGATCATATAGTAATTTATGTTTGAGACATCTAATTTTTATTAATTTATCAATAGGTATTAGATCACCATTATCTAATCCTATGTCTGATAATTTAATATCTACGTCAAATAAAGTTTTTATAGAAGATAGAATATCAGTTATTTCAGTCATATATATATTTTTTTTTTTAGAATTATAACATTTTTTTTCAATAATATTAAAGTTATTATGAATATGTATATTTTTAATATCAAAAAAATTTATATTTATATCATTTAATTCATCTAAATATAACGCAATATTATCACATTTTTCATCAATTATTTTTATAATTATATTATAAAAATCGTTATAATAATGCTTCAAATTAATAAATTTAATCTCTTCTACAATATTAGTTCTGATTGTTTTTATTATTCGTTGATTCTCATTTACATAAAATTTATCTAAATCAAATGTAAAATTATTATATTTTGTATAAAAATCGTTATTGTAATTTTCAATAAATAACTTTTTAAGATATTCATTAATTAAATCAAAATTAAAAAATTGTTCATTAATATTATCATTTTTATTTAAACCTAATAATGAATTTATATATTCATAAGTATCATTTAGTTTTTCCCATGTAAAAATATAACTTGGATATTTTGACTTGGAAACCAATATTTCCTGAATATCAAAAAATTTTAAGATAGAATATAAATTTAAATTCGTGTATTTATTCTTTATTTTATTTATAATTGAAATTAATGCAACATTAGTATCTTTAAAAGAACTAGTTGTAAAATTATTAAAAATATTATTATCATTAAATTTGTGTTCCATCATCTTCCCGAATACTATATCATTTTCTATTTTTTCATGATCTGCTCTAACATCTGGATCTGTAGAATTTTTTTTTTTTAAAGAACTTAATTCAGTTTCTTTAGCTTTAATATAATTATTTATTGATGAATTATAATTTTTACAATTTTGCTTCCCTGATTCTAAAATATTATCAATTTTTTGAAACATATTATCTAATTTTTGATTGACAATATCACGCGAAATAACATTTTTAAAAATATTATCAAACATATTTAATAATTTTTTAAATATTGTATTATATAAACTCTTATTACCACCACCCGTTTGTTCCGATTTTTTTGTTATACTTTCTAAATATTGTTTAATAGAACTTGTTATAGTTTCAAAATCAAAATTGGTATTAATAATTGCTTGAATTGTGTTTAAAATTTTATTATTTTTTAGTTTAGATATTAAAATTTTAATTAAAGTATTAAAATTACCATTATCATATGTAAATGATATTAGATTATTATTTTGTAATAATGTTGTTATTTCAGCATTAATACTTGTTATAAATGCATCAATTAAATTGAAATCATTTATATCAATATCGTCTTTATCATCATCATCATCAAAATTATCACTATTATCATTATTTAATAAATTTTTAACATTTTTAATTTTATTTGAATATAATTCTAGAATTGTTAAAAATATTTTATCATTATTCATATCTTTTTTTATATATGATTTAAACATTTGAATTTGAAGACGAATAATATTTGTTTTAAAATTATCAATTTTAGGTTTAATACTATCTGTACGAATATTTTGAAATGTGTTATTTAATATTATATCATCAAATTCAATTAATTTTTTACAAAAATTGTTGATTTTATTTATATAATCATCATTATAAGTTTTAACTTTTTCTAAAATATTATTTTTTAAAACAATATCCGTAGTAATTAACATGTTAAGTAAATCTGATATATATTCCATTTATATATATATATATATTTAATAATAATTTTAATATTTTTTAATTATTAATAAATTTAACCAAACTAATAAAAATTGATTATTAATTAATTTGAACTATAAAAATATTTAATTAATGGCTCCCAAAAAAAATTCCAAAATAATTGATAATGATAACGTTGGTGATACCAATTTATCAACAAAAAATAATGATGATGAAACAGTAGTAATAAAATCTAAAGGAAAGTTAAAAGTAACTAAAGATCAAGATATAAATCCAAAAGACTCTGAATTAACAAAATCAAAAAGTAAATCTTGTAAGGATAATAATGACGAAAATAATGATAGTAGTAATGAAAAAATCGTAGCAAAATCTAAATCAAAACCATCAAAACATACTGATGAAAAAATTAAGGCAAAAAAAAAATCGATAAATATAGATAATGATAGTGATGATAATGATAGTAGTAACGAAAAAATTACATCAAATTCTAAAGCAAAATCAATAAAAGATATAGATGAAAAAACTAATTCAAAAAAAAAATTATCTATTGTAGATGATGATAATGACGATAATAATGATACAAAACTAACAAAAAAATCAAAAGCAACAAAAAATGTTGTTAATAGCGAAGAACCTAAACCTAAAGCAAAGTCAAAATCAAAGTCATCAAATACAATAGATACTGATGAAATAAAATCAAAATCTTTATCTTCTAAAGATAATATTGAAGAAAAAATTAAATCTAAATCAAAAACTAATTTATCAGAAGTAAATAGTGATGTAGAAGAAGAAGATAATTTAAAAATAAAAAAAAATTCAAAAAATAAAAATTCTAAAACAATAAATACAGAAAATCCAAACTCATCGAGGTCAGATTTAAAGATTGGTAAAAAATCTAAAGATTGTTTGCAAACTGAAATAGAGGCTTTAATTGAAAGTAAAGAAAATGAATGGATACTTGTTAGTAATCAAATTAAAGAAGTAAATATTAAAAGTATAGAATTAAAACAAAAACAAGATATTTTAGTAAATGAATTAAAAGAACTGATATCAAAATTAGGTAAAGATTCTGAACAGAAAGATAATATATTTGAAAAAACAAATAAATCCACTACAGAATTAAACTTTAATATAAATATAGATACTGATTCAGATGATGATTCAGACTCAGATGATGATTCAGATTCTGATTCTGATACAATTATTGTTAAAAAAACCGTAGCTAATATAAAAGAAAAGAAAAAAATGATTGACTCTGATAATTCATCAGATTAAATTAATTTAAATAAATTTAATTAAAATTTTCTTTAAATATAAAATAATTAAAAAATATATTTAAAAATTTATTTCTATTATATATTATTAAATTATAATATGTTCCCTTCAATATTGAAGAGGAAAAAATTATTTTAAATAATCAAAAAAAAATTTTTTTAATATAAGAACTTGTATAGTGTTATTAAGCACATAGGTATCATAAACTTATAGATGAGGTTAAAATCCTCATGCAAGTTCATAAATTTTAAAAATTATCTATAATTAGATAATTTTTTAAGGACCTGTAACTCAGTTGGTTAGAGTGCTGTGCTTATAACGCAGAAGTCGCGGGTTCGAGCCCCGTCAGGTCCATCTCTTATATTTTTTATTTCTTAAATTTTTAGGAAGTAATAAGCACGTGTTCCCGAGCGGTCAAAGGGGTAGGACTTAAGATCCTATGCAGTAGCTTCGTGGGTTCGAATCCCACCGCGTGCATACTTATATTTTTACAATTATGATATAATTGTAAAAATAATATGATGATATACATTGAAATATAGATATTTTCAATAAAATAATATATATTTGTTAAGGTAGTTTCAATTTTTAAAATTAATTTAAAAATATGGTTATTATATATAATAATGAATTACTTAACAAACGAAGAATTTAATATTCATATATATAATGATGCTTTTTGTTTAGATGATATAATTACCCAATGTGATTTATCGAAAAATCATTCAGAATACATAAAAAAAATAAAATATAAAATTTTACATAATAAACAATATTATTTAACAAAAATAAATACAATAGATTTATTGGAAAGAGCAAAAGCATCTAAATCAAAACTATTATTACCATTGATTAAAGAATATAAATCGGATGAAATTATTGTATCAGCCAATGAAAATCAAGTTGCAATTAATAATAATAGTAATATAATAAATTTTGTAGATAATGGTTCAAATACAATAATATATAATAATAAACAAATTAAATATTTTTATTTTAATGACAATGTATATTTTAAAGGCAAAGATGTAGCTTTAATGTTGGATTATAGCGATACAGTGGATGCTATTAATACACATGTTGAAGAATTAGATCAATTTGCTATAAAATCATTTATAAATATTTGTGAGGGGTTTTACCCTTCCCCCAGTTCCCTTAATTCCCCGGATAATTACCTTATTTATTCCCTGGGCGATCCCCCTAATTTTCCAAATGATTTTGTATTACCTGATAATATTAAAAAAGAAGATCCAAAAACAATATTTATTAATGAATCTGGATTATATTCAATAATATTTGGATCAAAAAAACAAGAAGCAAAAATATTTAAGCGTTGGGTTACATCTGAAGTTTTACCAAGTATAAGAAAATCAGGAAGTTATCATATGATAAATAATTATTCAAATATAGATAAATATAAAAATAAAGATTGCGTCTATATTTTATACATCAAAGATAATTTATATAAATATGGTAGAACACATGATATTCAAGAAAGATTATCATCACATAAAAGAAATTTAGATTATATAAAAATAGAAAGAATTTATTTACTTAGTAATATTAATCAAACAATTTATTTAGAAAATAATATTAAAGAATTAACAAAAAAATATAAAATTAATACAATATATAATACTTATACAGAAATATTTGAAATAAATAATTTTGTTAAATTAAATAAATTATTAGATGAAATAGATGAATTATCAAAAGATGAATCATTAAATAACTTAAATTTAGATAATATTATAGATATAGAAATATGCAAAAATGAAAGAGATAAAATTGATTATAAAAAATATCTTGAAAAATTAAAATTTGATAAATATATTAGAGATATACAACATATAGAAAAGATAAAAGAATTAGAATTAAAAGAACATGAATTTATTATCAAAGAATTAGAACTAAAATTAAAAATAGAAGAATTAAAAAATAATAATAAATCTACACCGAATAATATAATTAATTATGCATCTTTACAATCAAGTGTAATAAATAATATAACTTCATCATCTAATGAACTATTCAATAATGTATCTTCCTCATCTAATGAACAGTTTAATAGTGTATCTTTAAGATCTTATGAAAATAATAAAATAGATTCCAATGAAATATCTATAACATCAATTAAAAAATGTATAGATTGTAATAATAATGTAAGTAAAAAAGCATTAAGATGTAATTTATGTCAACAAAAACTTAGAATTAAAACTAATTTACAATCAGATACTAATAGACCTACATTAGACCAACTAAATAAAGATTTAAAAGAATTAAAATCATACGTAGCAGTCGGAAAAAAATATAATGTATCAGATAATGCAATTAGAAAATGGATTAATTCCTATAAAAAAATTTTAAATTAATGATTTTTCTTTAAAATTTTATTTAGTTTATAATTAGCAATTAAAATTGATAAATATATATTATAACATTATTGATTTATTAATAATGGTTCAATATACAACGATTCAAGAATATATTAATTATTTAATAGAAAATCAAATTAATATAAGTGTTATTGATTTTGTTAAAGAAATTAATAAATTAAAATATAATATAGATATTAGTTTTATTGATGAATTTATTGAATTGGTTAGTAAAGATGATTGTTGTATTCATCATAATATGTTAGAAAAATATGGTATTTTAACATTAAAAAAAGGCTCAACTGATATTAAACGTATACTAGAACAAAATGAATTTGAAGAAAACGATGATTTTAAACTCCGCAACGTTGCGGAGTTTAAAAATTCTAATGGTGGACGTGGTAATAAAAATGAATATTTTTTACATCCAAGATCATTTAAAATATGTTTAATGAGATCATTAAAAACAAGAAAATATGCTAAATATTATTTACTTTTAGAAGAGTGTATAAAATATTTTAATGATTATCAAATAGAATTGAATAAGAAATATATTATAAAATTAAAAGAAAAAAATAAAGAAAATAAAATAGTAATAAAAGAAAAAGATGATAAAATTGATAAATTAGAAAAACTCATGATAAAAGCAAATATAAAATTAGATAAAGTTCTTGATAAATTAGATGAAACAACAAATATGTTAGAAGATTCAAAAGAAGAATTAGAATTAACAAATGAAAAATTAGATAATACTGATAAAACATTAATACAAGTTGCAAAAAAATTAGATATTGCAGTAGAAGACAGAGTAATAAAAACTAAGAAATCAACAACATTAGAATATTTTATTATTATGAAGAATAATACTATGGAATATAAATATTATATTATTCGCGGTCAAAAACGATATATAAATAAAAAAAAAGAACAATTAGAAGGATTTACACAAATAAAAATATTAGAATGTGTTCCTAATGCTGCAATATTATGGAATTTAATGAAAGAAAAAATAAAAAATAAAATAGATTGTTGTGGTAATAAATTAAATTTAATAAATATTAATGAATCAGAATTTTTATCAAAAGTTAATGAAATATATAATAATAGAAAAGAAGTTAATTTATAAAAAATATGTATTAAAAAATCAGATATATAAAAGTATATATGATTTTTTAATTAGCAATTAAAATAAAAATTCATCTTCTAATGAAATTAATAATTCAAATTGAAGCTATTATTGAATCAACAATATCTATTAAAAAATGTATAGATTGTAACTGTAATGTAAGTAAAAAATCATCAAGATGTAATTTATGTCAATAAAAACTTAGAATTAAAACTAATTTACAATCAGATACTAATAGACCTACATTAGACTAACTAAATAAAGATTTAAAAGAATTAAAATCATACGTAGCAGTCGGAAAAAAATATAATGTATCAGATAATGCAATTAGAAAATGGATTAATTCCTATAAAAAAATTTTAAATTAATGATTTTTATTTATAATATGCATCCATAAATTTTTTTATTTAATCTTTAGTAAAAATGATAAAACTTACTATAATAATTTTGCATTAAAATTCGCTTATCCAATATCTACAAATCTATTTAAAATATATCAGATATAAAATTGATTTGATAAATCAAATATAAATCAGAATTATCTAGATTTTTATACATTAACAGAGCATTATAGTTAATTAAATCAAAATATTCTTTTAATTTAATTAAAAATCTATAAATTTTTTTGTGAATTATATATAATGAATAATTATAAAAATAAATATATTAAATACAAAAATAAATATAATAATTCAAAAGATTTAGTTGGTGGAAAAATAAATAGTTAGTTATTACAAAAATATAAATGGAATCAAAATATAGGTCCGAATTATGTAGATGGTATTATTGCATTTTATTGGCCTGATGAAATGTCTGATGTTGATAAATATTGTAGAGCAGGATTTTTTGGAAATTTTTATCCATCGCCAATAGTTGTAGCACCACCTAATTATCCATCTGATTTTACAAGTTTTAATAATGTAGAAGCAGCTTTTCAAGCATTAAAAGATTGGCCCAATAAAAATTTATATACCTCAGCCACGGGATATGAAGCAGTCAAATTAAAAAAGAACGTTAAAAATCCTGATTACACATATTCAGGATATGGTAGTAATATAATTGCAATGTTTAACTTGTTATATATAAAATTTTTACAGGAACCATTTACTTCAGGATTATTAAATACTGGTGATGCATTTTTATTAGAGCATAATAATAATTCAGGAAAAGATTTCATTTGGTCTAATAACAGTATTGGTGATGGATCAAATGCATTAGATGTATTATTAATGCATATAAGAGATATATTGAGAGTAGATAGTACTTATTATCCACATACAGATATTATTCAAAAATTAACTGGTATAAAACTAAAATTATATATTGATAATTCAAACCCAGTTAGTACTTGGATATCATTAGTTCAAACAGCAACAAATTCACTAAGTACTAAACCTTATAATATGAATCCAATTCAGCCACAAACAATTCCTTTACAATTACAATTATTTTCATTACCGTATCCAACTACAATTAGATTTAAACAACCAATCTCGGTAACATCAAAGAGTCATTTTAGAGCATCTCCAGCATGGGCTTCACCACCAATAGGAATAATAAGTGAAATATTAACACCTACAGTAACAAATTATGATAGTACAATTAACGATATATATGGTAAAATAAGTAAAATACCTCTACATGGAATATTATACAGAAATTTAAATCCAAATGTACTTGATGTTATTGGCTTTATTAAAAAATTATTCAATAATAAAGAAGTTACTAAAATTTCAGCAAGTAATGCAAATGCAAAATGGCAATATACAATATTTATTGAATTTTCTACAGATATAGATAATACAAATCCTACTGATATACAAAATGTATTTCAATTAAATAATACAAATAATATTAATGATGTAAATATTTCAACTCAAAAAGGCAAACAAAATCGTATATATATAAAATAATAAACGAATTAATAGTAAAATTAATAAAATATTATTAAAAATTCTTTATAATTAATTATAATTATTTTATAATTAATTATAATGAAAATATATTCTTATTCGTTACAAGGAAAAAGACAATCTAATGAAGATACCCATTTACATATATTTAATTTAAATAATGAAAATAGTAATATGAATGCAATAAATTTATTAGGTGTTTTTGATGGTCATGGTGGGAAATTAGTAAGCAAATATTTAAAAGATAATTTGCCAAGTTTTTTTATAAATAAGTTTGATAAAGATATTTATTCAAGAGCAGATTTAACATCAAAATATTTTATGAAAGTTTATGACACAATTCAAAATAATTTAGTTGTAAATCATCCACGTGCAGCACAATATTGTGGATCTACTGCATGTGTTTGTGTGCATTATTTGGATTCAAATAAAAAAAATAGATTATGGGTATTAAATGTAGGTGATTCGCGAGCAGTAAAATGTAATTATGCTGATATAGCAGAACAATTATCATCAGATCATAAACCCTGTAATCCATATGAAAGAACAAGAATTGAACAATTAGGTGGAAAGATAGAATTTGATGGATCAGATTGGCGTGTTAAAGATTTATCTTTATCTAGGGCATTCGGTGATTTAGAATGTAAACCTTATGTATCACATTTACCACAAATTTATAAATATAAAATTAATTCAAAGGATAAATTTATAATATTAGCTTGTGATGGTTTATGGGATGTTTTATCTAATCAAGATGCAGTAGATTTTGTAAATAATTTATTATTAAATAAAAAATTTCATGGAAATTATTCAAAAGAATTAGCAGAACATGGATTAAGTAAAGGATCATTAGATAATATTACAGTTTTAATATATATGTTAGAATAAATAATTATAAAATAAAATTATTACAATAATATGCATTGTGTATAAATTTAATGAATTTTGTCCTAAAAAAGTTAATATATTATTATTATTCATTATATCAAAATTTAATAAAGATTCTAATTCAAAATTTGAGGATTTTAAAATCATACCAATTAAAATAATAGGTGTCCATTTAATAATGGGAAAATAATCAATCATATTATAATGAAATTTATTGCCTAATAATGTATCTATAAATGTATTAATAGAAGGAAAATTTGTATAATCTAATATAATAAAAATTAATAATAAGAAATATAATAAATTAGTAGACAAAAGACCAGATTCAACCGAAATTAAAGGAATAATAAACGCAAATATTAAAGTAACTAAACCAATAAAGTGTAATATACCAAATCTAATAAAATTATTGGGATAATAATAATATGTAATTAATGTAATTATAGCAGCATGAAATAATATTTCTATTGATTTTTTAATACGATTATTAATAAAATTCTTTTTATTATTTTTATATAAATAAACTAAAGAATAACCAACTAATAAAATAAATAAATATCTAGATACTAATCCAATAATTTCAATTATCTGACTATCTGCATATTTTGTTGATTTTTTTAAATCATAAAAATAAAATATATGGTGAATTATCATTAATATAAAAGCTATGCCTCTTAAATTATCTAATTTAATATTTCTTACCATTATATTAATGATTAGATAATTTTTATTATAAAGGTTTTATGGGAATCCATTTTTTGAATTTATTAGAATATGTACATATAAATTGGATTGGATTATCATTAATTAAATTATCACATAATTGTGATATTTTTAAATTAGGTATTAATGCAATTCCAATTTTTTCAGTTTTTTCGTCTTCAGATATATAATATACATCAGGTATAGTACTTTTATTTAACCATAAATTTTTATTATTATTTTTATCATCAATATTTTCATAAGAATATACTCTTGATTTTAAAAAATCAACATAATTATAAATTATGTTATATGTTTTATTATCAATAATTTCATTCTTATTTATACTGTAATCAATTTTTTCTATTTTTTTTTCTATATGTATAATATTTATACCAGATAATTTAGGAAAAAAAATTAGACCTGATGTTTGTAATTTTATTTTATCAAAATTATTAATTAAATTATTTAGTTCATTGTAATTATATAATTTATTAAGTTTAAAATCAAAATTCATAAAAATATTAGTATTTTTTGAATTTTCATCTGTTTTTTTTTTAAAATGCGTTTTAATAATTGAATCTAAATAATTCATTTTATTATTCATTTCCATATCAATTAATTGGTGTCCCATTAAATATAAACAATCTTGAATTAAAAATATATAATTATTATTAGAATTAATTAATTTACCATCAAAAATTGTACCATTAAATATAGAGTTTGATATAATATTTTCAGTTGGCAAATAATCTTCAGTATTTGTGTTATTATTTTCTGAAATATTTAATTTTAATTGAATTATTTGTAAATTTTTAAGATCTAGTTGATTTTTATGATATGATAATTTCTTTCTATCAATAATAACACAATATCTATTATTATTGATAACAATTATAATTAATAAATAATTGAATCCTTTAAAATTAGGGGATACATAATGTATATTTTCTTGCAAAAAATTTAATTTTTGTATATTATTCAACATACAATATCTATATTTAGATAAATCTATTTTTGAATATAAATAATCTATAATTTTATTTTTAATATTATTATCAATAATATATCCAAAATCATTTCCTAATATTATTTTTTTTGAACTCATTAATATTAATAAAAAAATAACTTTTAAATAAAAAAAATCAATTTTTTTATACAGGTAAAATGTATTAAGGAATAAATTGTATATAAATATTAATGGCTGATTTAGGTGAAGCATTTAATAGTTTAAAATTTCAAAAAAAATTATTTCAAAATATTGATTATTTTTTTACTCAAAGAACGCTAATAGAAGAAAATGATTATTTTGATAAAAATATGAATCGTAAAATAAAAAAAATAAAAGTTACTTATAATTTTTTAGCATTAAATATTCCAATAAATTCAATATCTGATTTTAATAAAGACAGTAATTTGAGTTTTGAAATTGAAATATTTGGTGATGAGGGTTATCACTATAAAGGTACATTAACATCTTATAGTGGATTTGTTCCAAATTTTATGATTCCAATTAAAGGAGATAAAAAAATATTTATTAATATTAGCTCTAATTTATCTAATGATAACAATCAAAATAATAATAGTTGTAAAAAATTTATAAGTTTTATAGAAGTTCCTAAAAGATTTCAAATAAATCCAGAATCCGTATTATTAGATATACAAATTGAAGAATAATAAAGCTATTTTTTTAATTATATAATACTATATTATCTCATAAATGCTCTGCATTTAAATTAATTAATTGTTTCAAAATTTTTTCTTATTTTTTCAAATAATTCGCAATAATAATCTACTACGTCTTTCATTATAGATTTAATATTTGAATCTTTTTTTATAGAATAATTAAAAATTACTTTTTTAATAAGAGGATGTGGTAAATTATATCCTGCGGATAGAACATCTTTATGTTCTTGTAATCCTCTTGTAATTAAATTACCTAATGTATGATCTTCATTATTGATTTCTATAGTACCTTTGAATTCATCAAGGCTATTATCAAAGCTTTGACTATTTTTATTTTCTTTTAATATTTTATAAAAGTTTTTTATTCTACGAATTATATTAATAATTGCAACAATAAGTATTCTTTTTTCAGTTAACTGACCTCTGGATTCAAAAATAAAATCAAAATTATTAGGATCATTTTGAATATAAGTTGCTATTGAAACGGCACTATATATTGTATCTGATGATTCAGTACCTATGCTAGTAATTACAGTAAATGTTATTTCTTGACCAGGTTGTAATTTGACAATTTGGATATTATTTTTATAAGGTGATTTTATAATATTTTCATCATAATAAAATTTGGCGTCATTAGTTGTGACACTAATTATATTATTTGATTTATTTTTATAATTAACAAACATTGATAAATGTTTAATTGTAGACAATTCTTTTTTATTATCATCTTCATTGGAATCATCATTAATTTCTTCAATTGAATCTGCATTTATTTCTTCATTATTATCATTTTTTTCATCATTATCTGATATATCATCATTATTATAATTAATATTATCAATATCATTTAGTTCATCATTATCATTATTAAAATTTATTTCTTCATTATCAGAAGTTTTATTTTCTTTATCATTAATATAATTGACAGTATTTTCGATACCCCATACGGGTAAATGTAATATTCTTAATTTAAGATAGTTATTATGAAATATTGATGTATTTTTGTCAATTTTAAAATTAGTAAATGCTAAAATTGGTATATCAGATAATATTGTTCTTCGAATAGTATTCATAACAATATAGTTAATATTGCTACCTTTCATATTAAATACAAGTCTAGAATCACCTAATTCATTATCTTGATTTAATATTTTGAAATCAATTTTATTAATTTTGATCATTATATATATATTGAATAAATCTTTTAGTATTTTTTTTTCATTTTTTATTAGATTTTTTTATATTATTTAATTTAATGAAAATAATATTTTATTCAAATAATTGTGAGAAATGTTTAAAAATAAAAAAACATATTGCATCATTAAATTTTATACATTTTTTTAAATTTATTAATATAGATGAAAATTATAATAATATAGAATATTCAAAAATTATAATGAAAATAGATAATAATGATTTACCTTTATTATTAGATACTGAATTAAATCAACCATTAAAAGGTGAATTAATTTATGATTATTTAAAAAATATTAAATATTTTAATATTTCAACAAATAATATAAAAAATATAATACCAGATAATCCAATAATAGAAGAAAATATGAGTGGATATAACAAAAATGTATCATTTACTAATTTATCTTTAGACCATGATAATGCAAATAATTTAGATATTATTAAAGAAAATAATGAAACAGAAAATGAAAATATTCAACCAATTAAAAATAAAAAATTTAAATATTATTTACTTAAAAGATAGAATAATAAGATAATAAACGAATTTAACAAAATAATTTCATATTAATAAATAATTTAAAAAAATATATTATAATATAATTAAAAATGGAAAATAAATTAAATTTTAATTTAATACCAGATAGAGTAAAAAGAATACAAAATATATTTGTTGGAAATAATATTGATTCAATTATAGATTATAAAAATTCATCTGAATCATTTGAATATCCTAATCACATTGATGATATTAGAGAATTATTACCAAAAAAATATATAGATTTTGGCAAAGCAATAAGTCAATTAGGCGGTAAATTATTATATATTAAAAGTGGATCTACTGGGCATACATTTAAAGGAGTACATCCTCCTCCTAATAATGAAAATAAAGAATCTTACGCAGTTAAAATAGTAGCATATCCAAAAAAAGAAAATTATGGTGATATGTATAATATTAAAAGACCTGAAAATACTGAAATTTTAATGATTAGATTATTATCATATTTTGTTATAAATAAACAAACTCCACATATTGTTTTACCAATAACTACATTTAATACAAGCATAAAACCATTTTTAAATTTAACTAAATCTAATATTGTAAATAATAAAAAATTTGAACAATTTATAGAAAAATATGAAAAAGGTGAATATTATCAAAATGTATCAATTTTGGTAAGTGAATGGGCAAATAGTGGAGATTTACTTGATTATATAAAAAAAAATTATAAAAGTTTAAAATTAAAAGATTGGCGTTGTATATTTTATCAAATATTTTCAGTTCTTGCGATAATTCATAATAAATATCCTTCATTTCGTCATAATGATATGAAAGCGAATAATATTTTAATTCATAAAATTGATATAGATAAAAATAATAAAAAATATTTATATAAAATTAATAATCAAACTTATATAGTTCCAAATATAGGATTTCAAATTAAACTTTGGGATTTTGATTTTGCATGTATACCAAATATTGTTGATAATTCTAAAGTAGAAGCAGAATGGACAAATAAAATTAATATTAAACCCGAACAAAATAGATATTATGATATACATTATTTTTTTAATACACTGACTAGAAAAGGATTTTTTCCAGAAATATTTACTTCTGATGATATACCTGATAAAGTTAAAGAATTTATAAATAGAATAGTACCTACTAAATATCAAACAGGATCTTTAGTTTCAGACAAAGGAAGATTATTAGTAAATGATGAATATTTATTACCAGAAGATGTTTTAAAAAATGATTCTTTTTTTAAAGTAATGAGAAAATAACTTGTTTTAGTATGTTTTTTTCTATTTAATATTAATGTATGAATATTATTTAAAAATATTATTAATATTATATATAATATTAATTAATTATTATTTACCTAATAACATAATATTATTTAAAAATTTATTTAATAATTTTATATTTAGAATGATACTACTATTATATATATATAATAATGATGATATACAATTATCAATATTATTAATGTTTAGTTTTTTATATACTATTATTTTAATAAATAAATATTAAATGATGATAATTATTTTGTTGTTTAATATAATCTATGTATTATCATCAACTGATTGAGAAATATTAATTATACTAGGTATTAAACTATTTTCTGTATCATTAATTATATTAGATGAATCAGCAGGTTTAATAAATAAATCATCATAAATATCTCTCTTAACAAAATAATTATTAAAGGAATCATTCATTTTATTATTAATATCTATAGCCTTATTTATATTAGTATTATGTTTATTAATATTATTTTTTTTTGTTATTTTCCCTAATAATTTAATATTAATAATAGCAATAAATTCATTTTGAGAAGATTGGGAAATTCTAGGTGTACAATATTTATTAAAATTAGAATATTTATCTTCATGTATAAATAGTTCTAATGAAAATATAAAATTTCCTATAAATCTTTTTTTAAAACCATTATTTAAATATACATTAGAATTAAATTTAAATAATTCTATATCTTTGCCTCTTGGATTAATATAATAAAAAATTTTATTTAATAGTTTTATATTATCAAAAATAAAATAACCTGAATTAGTAATAGTATATATATAATCAATTATTTTATCATGAAAATCTTTATTTCCTAAAATTCGTTTAGTATTAGATGTTGTTAATTCATATTGATTTATATTAGGTGTTATTAATGTATTAATAAAATTGTATAAATTATAAGTATCAGAATCAAATACATCATTAGTATTATTATTCATATATGGAAAATCAAGTTGACCAGTAAATGGCATTTTATGTATATTAGGGAAATTTTCTTTTTCATTTTGATATGTATTTCCATTAAAATTTTCTATAGTATTTTCGCATACAGACCTATAATCATTAAATAATTTTAGTATCTTACCATCAGTTAAATAATTTATTATAAAAATAATTACAAGTAATATTATTATAGTATTTATAAAATTCATATTATATATTTTAATTACTTAGATTTTTTTTATTATTATGATTTTTAAAATAATGCGTTATTTTTAATTATTAAATCTTAAAAAAATTTAAAGATTTTTTAAAGATTTAATATGAATTTAATTCATAAATATCATTTTAAATTTTATTCATTTAAATCCCCATCTAATGCATCTACTGCGTAATCAATATCATCATCGACTTCATAATCATCGATATCAAATGCATTAAATTCTTCTTTAGCAGAATATAATTGTTCTTTCATTTCAGGATCATCAATTTCTTGTTGTGTTAATAATTCTTGATAATTTCCAACTACTTTAACTGTATCATCAACATAGGGTGCTTCATTAATTAAAATAAAATCAAATTTTCTTACATTATAATTAGATAATGGTTTATAATAAACATTAAATAAATATTTAATAATTTTAATAATAAGAACAGCTAATTCTGACTCTAAACCCAGATCTTTATTATAATCTAATAATTTACTTAAATTATTAATTAAATAAAATATTAATTTTGTATCTGAATTATTTAATAATATTAAATTAGAAATATCTATATAATTTTTATTAATATTTAACTTAATATTAGGTATTTTATAATTTATAAATAAATTATTTGTTATAATTTTATTATTTTTAAAAATAATATTATGATTTTTATCATCTTTAATATTAATTTTTTTAATTTTTTTACTATATTCATTTATAAGATTATTTTCTTCTGTATTATAAATTGATTTTATTTTACCATTATTTTTAATATTATAAATTATTGCAATAATTCTAGCAATTATATGATGTAAATTATTAATTCTATTTCTAATGATGCTAATAATCAAGTCATTTGTAATTTGATCATTAAAATCTTTGGGTATTTCTTTAATATAATCGTCATTAATAAAATATAAATTTAAATATCTATTTTCATATCCTAATAATAATAAACAATCTTTAATAGATAAATTTATGATCAATGAAACATTTTTTTTTGTTTTTATTATATTTTTATTATCTTCTGAATAGCCTAAATATTGTAATGTAATATAATCATAATATACAAATACTTTATTATTTTTATCATTATAATATAATATATCTCTTTTAAAAATTGGATGATTATAGGTTAATATAATTTTATTATCAGTTGAAGATATAAAAATATTATCTTTAATATTATTACCTAAATAATCATGATCAATAATATATAATGTATCTTTAAGATAAATTGTATCATTATTTATTTTTATTTTATTACCAATAATTTTAATTAATTTATCTATAAAAAAATTAATATAATTTTCTAGATTATTTTGAGTATTTCTATTATAATTTTTTAGTAATTTTAATAAAACATTATTAATTTTTATTTTTTCTTTTTTCAATAACTCATTATTTTTTTGCATTTTTTGAATATTACTAATTATTATTTCATTTGTTTTTTCATTTATATTTTTTTCTAATTTTTTTAATTCCTTTAAAGATGGGTCATAATTATTAATATTAATATGACACTTATTACATATTCCATTATTAAAATCATGCATTTCACCTGAAATACAATATTTTAATGCTAATTTTTTTAAATTAATAATTAAAATTTTGTTTAAAAAATCAAAATCTTGATTATCTGAAGTTGTATTCACAAGTTTAGTTAAATCATTATATGATTTATTACAAATATTACAAACTAAATCATTAGATTTATAGACCCAATTATGGAAAGATCCATTTGGACAATTTGTTAATATATCGATATTATTAGAATCTTTTTTGATTGGTATTTTAAATAATTCATTAACAGATAAATCACAAATTATATTATTTTTTTCAATTAAATTATAATCATTTTTTAATTCAATAAATTCAATTTTTTTAAAATTAATATTTATTTTATTAGTTACTTGATCTATAGAAATATTATTTAAATTTTTTAATTCTAATTTTTTAAATAGATTTAAATCATTAAAAAGCGTAGTAAGTTTTATCGATATTCTGGCATTTATAACTTCATATAAATAATTTTTATTCATATCCATATTAGCTTCTGATATTGAATTTAATAGATCAATAAATGTATGTATAATTGTTTTTTGTAAATTTATAAAATATAAAGGTTTATCTTTTTTATCAATATTATTATCATTATATAACCATAATTTATTAGATATCATTATTCCACTTAAATAAAAAATAGTATAAGCTAAAACTGGTATATTATTAAATTCTATTTTTTCTTTTTGATTGATGCGTAAATATAAATTATTAAATAAATTATCTTTAATTTTATTAAATAAATAAAAATTATATTTTTTATCTTCTGGAAAATTAAGTAATTGTCCTAAATTTATATCTAAAATAATTACTAATAATAAATATACCATAATATTATTATATTTAATTATTTTATAATAATCTGTATCTGTAGATCTAGTTAAAAATATATCATCTTTTAATTCAAAAAAGAATAAATTTGTATAATCTTTATTTATACCATATTTTTTACTAAATTGTTCTATTCTGTCTTTTTGTTGATTTTTTAACCATTCTGTATGAATTAATATTATATCAATTATATCTTTTATAATATTTTTTCTTCTTAATTTTATGACTGGTGTATTACCAATTAAAGAAATATAATTTATAATGTAACCAAATTTTTCTATATTTTTTTCTATATTTCTAATACTTCGTGTATATTTAGAATATTTTGATATTTCTTCCAATTTAAAATTAACAATTAATGATGTTGTTAAAAACATATCTAATTCTTCAATAAATGTACCATCTACTATAAATTTTTGTATTTGTAAAACTTCATTACAACTTTTACACAAATATTGATCATGTTCACCTATTTTAACATATTGTTTACCAAAATCAAAAATTGCTTGATTAAAATCATCTGATTTTTTTGATAGTTTATTAATATTATTCCATTTATTATAATGTTGACATATAACTAATTTTTTATTAAAAAATTCATTATTATCATTAATAATTTTATTTTCTCTTAATGCAATAACATTTTTTTTTATTACAGAATTAATATCAATATTTGGTAATTTAATTAATTTTTTATTTTTGCCAGGTATTAATGAATCAATATCATCTTCTATTATATCATATTCAGGATATTTTTCAAAAATTATTTTATAAATAATTTCATTATTTATTTCTGTATTTAAACTAAAATCAAAATTTTTTTTATTTTTTAGTATTCTATCTAAATATATTAAATTAAAATTATCAATATTATCAAAATATTTAATAATATTATTTTTTGCTAATTCTATATAAGTATTATAAATACCTTCTAACATTATATTAATATTATTTTTAATATCATTAACATTATAATTAATATATGAATTAAGTTCTGGTTTATCTGTAGTACTATCAAATAACCAATAATATATTTTTTTTGTATTTGATGATTCATCAAATTTATTTATCATTGTTTTTATAAATGAATGATATCCATTTTGTGTTGATTTTGTTTTTACATTTATTAAATCTTCAACTAAAAAACAATCCAATGATATTTTTGATGGATTAAATGCTATACCAACAATATTTACATCTAGATAATTATGACTTACACGTAAATCTAAATTTGTTTTTTTATTTTGTAATAAACTAGTAGCTCTAATAACTTGAATTGTCTTTAATGGTCTAATTTTTATAGAATTATTTGATAAATTTTTAAAATTTACATATGCATATTTTCTAATATTCTCTAATTCTATTAATAAATCATAATCTGATGAATTATCTAATAATTGCAATTTTTTTATTATTTTTATTTCTTCATTTTCATTAAATAATACAGCCATTTTGGGATCTAGTTGTTTATAAAAAATATACTCTTTATTCTTATTTGATTCTTTTTTAGAACTATTATCTTGAACATTGTAATTTCTTATTTTATTCATTTTATTTATAATATATTTAATTTTTGTTGCATCTCTATCTTTTATATTTTCATTAACAATTAGACTTTCAGGATCATATTTTTCAGAATCTTTATGATATCTAAGAAAATCTTCAGTAATAGGTATAATTATTTCATTAGAAAATAAATAATTAATAAAATCTTGATTATCTTTTATTATTAATTCATTTTTTTTTTTATTTTCCTCAAGGTAATTATATATTTCTTCTGCTAATCCATATTTTAATTGTTGTATATTTAAAAATTTTTGAATTATATTAAAATCAACAATTTTTTTTTCATTAGAAACTATTATATCTATATATTTATATTCTGCATTTTCTTTGTCATCTTGTATTAATAAATTGATAATATTATTTTTTTCTTCTTTAATATAAATTTGTGTAAATATTAAGCATTTAATTATATTATGAAAATTATTTTCAATTAAAAAATATTCAATAAAATAATCTTCACCTAAATCATTAAATAATTTTAATGTTGATTCATATTTTAAAATATTATTTGATAAAACTATTTTAATTTTATCAATATTTTTTAATTGTAATAATGATAATATATTTTTAATATTATTATAAAATAATATTATTTTTGAGTTATTTTCAGTGTTAAAAAAATTTACTATTTGATAAATTGCATCTTTTTGATAACGACTAATTTCTAAAATATTTGTAATATATAAATCTCTACTTCCTTCATAATAATATGCAATACCTAAATAAACATAAAAAGCACAATATCTTTTAATTATATTTATTATATCATTATAGTAAATTTCTTTTTTTATTATATTTAAAATATCTTTTTTTGAAATCGTATCAATAAACTTTTTTATTGTATCTAAAATAATATTATTAAATTTTACAAAATTAGTATCTTTTAAAATTTTTTCAAATATTTTTTCATTTGAAATATAATTATAAAAGTTATCTAATATTGAATCAAATAAATCATCTACTTCTAATAAATACATTATATTTATCTATTAATATACATTTGATAAAAAAATTAATATATAAAAACACAAATTATAAAATAAAAAATTTTAAAAATAATAAATTTTTTATTTCTATATATATATATATAAATGTCTAATATTTTTTTAAAAAGTGATTTAAATGGAATTTTTAATGAATATACTGAAAGTAATATATCATTACCAAATGTTATTAATATTGTTGATAATAACTCATTAAAACAAAATGTAAGAAATACTCAGTCTTCTAAAAATAAGGAATCTTACGATGTTATGTCCGCTACATCGAGTATAAATAATTTTGAAAATATTAATAATTTATCAAATACATCAACACAAAATCAAAATATGTTTCAAACGGGCGGTAATGGTAATAGTATGTCAGTTACTAGTAGCGATTTAAATCAAGATGTTTCTAAATTAATATCAATGTTAACATCTGAATCAACTTCTTCTCACGAAAACATTAATAATACAGAGCTATCTACTGAAAAATTAGAAAATCAACTACGAAATATTTTAAATAAAAATAAATCATTAGATGGAAATAAAAAAATTTATGGAGGAAATAATATTAATGCACAAAAATCAATAAATCACGAAGATGTAAAACAGTTTTTTGTAAATTTGAAAAATCAAGGTGTTAATGTAAATGTTAAATTAGATAATAAAACAATGAGTGATTTTTTTGATAATGCTCAATTAACAACAACTGATTTAAAATCTAATTTATCATCTACATCTTCAAATGTCATGTTTGGAGGAAAAAATATTGGAAATAATGAAAGTGAATCGGGTACATCATCTAATGTTATATTTGGTGGAACAAATATTAACAATAAAGATTATGATTCTGTCACTTCATCTAATAATATGTTTGGTGGTGCTGATGATTCAGCACCACCATTAATGAACAGTGAAGATATGAGTTCAACATCTTCAATGAACATGACAGGGGGAGCTATGTCAGAAGGATTTCAAATGCATCTAGATTTTAAAAAATTTATAGCTGAAAAATTAAATATACCTAATGGCGTAAAACCAAATATAATTGTAAAAGCTGTTAAAAATGATGTTAAAAAAGAATATCCAAATCTTACCAATAATAAAGAAATATTAAAAAAAGCAAAAGAAATGTTTTTAAGTAATATTAATAATTATAAGAAATTAATTTAAATTATTATTATTAATTTCAAATATATATTAATATGATTAATGAACTATGTAATTATAATGATGAAAATATTGATTGTTGTTTAAATATAGATAAAAAAAATAGTATAAGAATAGTATCAGATCATAGACCAGTTTTATTAAAATTAAATGATAAAATTGAAATAGTTACATTTAATTTAGGCAGTGAAAGTAGTGCTGATTTTTATAAAAGATGCGATAAAAAATTAATTGAAACTAGTAATGATAAAAAAATAGCAGATCATAACTATAAACATGATGATAGATCCGATTATCAAAAAACACAACAATTAAAAAAAATAGCAGAAGATGCAGAAAAAAAGTATTTATTTGCTGCTGGCGAAGCTGTAAAAACAAAATATAATAATGAAGTTAATCCAGAATATAAATTAAATTTATTAATTGAGTATATATTAAAATATAATCTTACAATTATATGTTTGCAAGAAATTAGAAATGGAGAGTTAAAATATTTAAGTAGCAAGCTAGAAACAAATTATGAATTAATTTCAGAAACAATAAATGGTGGCTTTAAAGTTGTAACTATAATTAAAAAAAAAATTACAAGTGATTCTGCAATTGAAAAAATTGATTTTGATCAAAATCATATAGATAAAGTTAAAGCATCATTTTTCAGTGAAATTAATGAATTATATAAAGCAGATAATTATAAGGATATAAAAGATGTTACAGATACTGAATTTGAATTAAAAAAATTAGATGTATATAAACCAAATTTTTTAATTGTAAAATTAGAAAATGCCGAAATTATATATATAATAATAAATTGTAAATTACCTGCAACTGATGCTAATAGACAGAATGTTAAAGTTAATAATACTTTTCATAAAGCTGAAAATCATTTGATTTATATATATTTTTCAATTATAAATTTAATTATTCAAATGCAAAAGGTTCATCAAAAAAAAATAGAAATTATCATATTGGGTGATATGAATAATAAATATTTTAAAATGGATGATAAAGATTATAAAGGAAACATTAAAAGACTAAAAGATAGAATTATGTTAAAACAATGTATGTTAAATAAATTATTTTTTCTGTATTTAACACAAAATATTGAAGATATTAAAAAAAATTTATCTTATTTTAGTAATGATTATATTATTAAAATAGAAATAAATAATAATACATTTATTGACAAACATAAACAAGATATGTTGGCTTATTATGTTAATAAAGTTAGTAAGCAACAGTCTGATGTTAATTTATTAAATCAAATTATTGATGAACATTCAATACCTAAATTTGATTATTTGGTTTATAGTCATAATTATAAATTAGAACTAAAATCAGATGTTATACCAATAGAACCAAAATCAGATGATTATAAAGATTATATTATAGAAAATCAAGTAAATTTACAACTTTTTCAACAATTTGTATTGACATATAAAATAATATTAGCTGAAATTAAGGAAAAACTAAAAAATACTTCACCAAATTTATCTAATGGAGAACAATTTTTAATAATAGTATATTATTTATTTTGTATAGATCAACACTTAATGGAAAATGATAAATTAAAATATAATACAGAAATATTTGTAAAAGATACAATTATTCAGAAAGAGTCTGATATATTAAATATAAATCAAACTATAACTATTAATTTTAAAATTATGAACAACCAAAAAATTAGAGAAATTGTTAAAAAAGAATTAGTAAATCATGATGAAGAAGCCAGATTATATGCAAAATTATTTCAATTTTATAATAAGATGAAAAAAGACTATCCTGAGAAATTTCCCCCGAATCAATCTAGTATGAGATTAAAATATATAAACATGAAAAATAAATATCTATTATTAAAATATAATTAAATCTATGATTTTTTTTTTAATATATTAAATTCTCGACCATCATCTATTATTTCTAAAACATGTGCATTTCTTATTTTACTTCTTGAATTACCATCAAATTTATCAAAAGCTGATGATAATCCATAATCAGTTAGCCAAATTTTATTATCACATAAACTACTAATTCCATTATCCATTAAAGGTGTATGTCCAACATATATTTTTCCAACATTATAGATTTTTTCAAGAGGATTTATTAATGAATTGCATATTGTATCAGTATCTACATCAATATTATCATTATATTTTTCTAAACCTATATTACCAAATATTCTATTCCATAATGGAGAATATTCAGATGGATTAAATATATCACTATAATCAAAATTTTCTTTATCTTCTGTATCGTCTGTATTAATTTTATCTAACAAATATAACGTCATTATTTTATTTATATTACTAACATTATATTTTTTAGCAATATGAGGTAAAATACCAGCATGAACAAATAAATTAGAACCTATTATTAATGCAACTTGTCTAGTACATGCTAAAAATTCACTAATAGGATTACCTTTTTTAAAAGCCCATAATCTAGCTTCTTCACCATCTTCAATTATAGTATTATCTGGTTTAATATAATTATTAAATTCTTCAAATCCTTTATACGAAACATAATTTAAGTTTTGTTGAACATTCATAAGTTCATGATTTCCTAATAATGAATAAACAGCGCCACCAACTTTTTGCGCTTGATAATGTAATTCTGTAAAATATTTCAATATATGATAATCATTACCTTCATCATCAATAGTTGCATGTTTAGATTTACATGGTATTGAATTAGCATATCTACATCTATCAATTTGATCTCCTACTTGTACAACTACAGTATCACCACCACACCAATTTTTTGAATCATCAATTAAATTTGCTGTTTGAAGTGTTTCATATGTCATTTTTAAATCACCATGTATATCACCTATTACAATTATTCTAGAGACTTTTGGCAAAATTGAAGGTTGAGATTGTATATTATATTTGCTACATTTATTATCCCATAATAATTTAAAATCTAATATATTTTCAATATAATCATCGTTTTTTTCATGATTTGAAATATAATCATCAATATTATCATAATTATTAGAGTTTTGATTTTCTGCATTGATATAATGAATATTTTTATAATAATTTTTAATTTTAACCATTATATATATATATATAATTTATTAAAAATTAAGAATTATTATTTAATAACTTGGATAATCTGGTCCAGAATATCCTAAAACATTGTACTCTGATGAATGTTCTTTTTTCATTGGTAAATCAAGAACTGGTTTAATATCTAATATTGTATTATCAGTAACTAAAGAATAAACATTAGCTAATTCATTACCACTTGGATATTGTGAACCATTAGTATTAATATTTAATGATTCATATAATTTCACGGCTTCTTTAATTAAATAATCTGCTTTATTATTATCATTTGATGCTAATGCATCATTAGCTGAATGAATTAGTTCATCTGCTTTATGAATGATATTAATTTTGTTTTCTTCTTTTATTGCCTCATCCATATATTCATTATATTTATCCATATTGTCATTGTTTTTCGCTTCCATTGCTCTTATTTTGAGATCTTCTGCATTAAGTAATGATACTATTTTAATATTATTTTTATTAGCTTCATTTATATATTGAGTAGCTCTATTTATATCTTGTATACTTTCTGCTTCTTTAGCTGCTAATAAAGCTTTTTTTGCATTAATTGAACTTTGAATAATTATATTTTGTTTATTAATTTCATTATTACAATGATTTAATAAATCATTATTATTATTACATTCAGCTAATTTTGCTTGTTCTTGATGAATATTAATTTTGTTTAATGCATCTTGAACAATTTTTGTTCGCATAGGTGATAAAGGTACATCATCATTGTGTAAAGATTGATTATTACCAACATTTAATGATTTAACCAAACTATTAGTTGATTCAAATGAAACTAATGTTTGTATTGTTAATAATATACCTATTGCTAATAATATCGATAATAATGGATTATGTGATGCTATATAAGCAATTAAAAATATCCAAGCGAGTTTTATATAAAAATTATCTACTAATGCTGTTATATTATGAGGTAACTTGGGTGCAATCATTGCACTATATAAAGCTAATAAAATAGCAATTACTGTTGAAAATATTTTATTATCTAAAAAAAAATCTAATTTTTCAGAGACATTTTGAGAAAAATTACTTACCATTATATAATAACTTATAAAAAAATAATTTAAAATTGAAATTTAAAAACTAAATATTTTATATTATTATTGTAAAATGACTAATATAATATTATCAAAAAATGGATATTTTATACCAAAAAATAGTAAATATAATAATATTATTATAAAAGCAAAAAAAGATTTAACAGTTGAACCGTTTGCATATTTTAATAAAAATAATAAAATTAATAATTTTATAGTATATGATGAAAATGATGAATATTTAATTGTACCCAAATATTATGGTATTAAAAATTTTGGATTACCTGATATTAATCATGAAGTAATTGGTTTACCTATTAATATATTATTTAAAGGAAATCTAAGAGAAAATCAAATAGATATTATTGATAAAATTATTCCATATATTAACAAAAATGATGGCGGTATATTGTGTTTACCATGTGCCGCAGGCAAAACTGTATTAGCATTATATTTGGCATGTCATTATAAAGTTAAGACTTTAATTATAGTTCATAAAACTTTTTTATTAAATCAATGGAAAAAACGAGCACAAGAATTTACTAATGCATCTATTGGAATAATTAAACAAAGTAAAATTGAAATTAATAATGATATTGTCATTGGAATGTTGCAATCTATAGCTAAGGATAAATATGATAAAGAAATTTATAAAGATTTTGGTATGGTTATATTTGATGAAGCTCATCATGCACCTTCTAAGTATTTTTCAAAAATATTACCAATTATTGCTTCAAAAATATCATTAGGTCTTAGCGCAACACCAAAAAGAACTGATAAATTAGAAAAAATTTTATTTTGGTATTTTGGTGATATTATGTATCAATCCGATATTAAAGAAAATAATACAGTTTTAGTTAATATAATTAATTATAAAATTGAACATGACAAATTTAAAGAATTTAAGTTAAGAAATGGTGATTTAAATCGTCCATTAACTATTACTAAAATTACAACTATCGGAAGAAGAAATAAATTTATAGTAAATTTAATTATTAAATCTATTCAAGAAAATAATAATCGTAAAATTATTGTATTATCCGATCGAATAGAACATTTAAAATTATTAAAACTACGCTTAGATGACCAAAAGATTACAACTACAGATTTATATATAGGTGGAATGAAACAATCAGCTTTAGACATAGCTGAAATGGCAAATGTAATATTTGCATCTTATGCTATGGCTGCTGAAGGACTTGATATTCCTAATCTAAATACATTATTTATGGTTACATCAAGAAAAGAAATTGAACAAGCAGTGGGAAGAATTATTAGGAAAATTGATCCAAATATTAGACCACTGATTTATGATTTTACTGATTGTCTACCTAGTTTTATTAATCAATCTAGAGCTAGGAAAAAATTCTATAATAAGATGGGGTTTGATATTAATATTCTAGATGTGGATAATAATAAAATTATAAAAGAATCATTAGCAATTAATAATTGCGAATTTAAATTAAATAATATTAGTAATAATGAATTAGATGAAAATGATTTTATTGATTAATTATCATCAAGATCTATCACAAATCTTTGATTATAAACTTTATAACAATCATTCATCAACATTAAAATTTGTTTATATTTACCATCATAACAAACATCACAATGATCATTAAAAATTTCTGTTGCTTTTGCATCACTTTTTATCAGTAGTAGATTAAGATATACTCTTTCTGCTATTTTTTTTTTGTGAAAATTTTTATACTATGGGATAGATCATTTTGAATCCAAAAAATAATATGATCAATTATTTTATAAATAACTGTCGGCGATGACCATTTACATGTCCATGGTTCAGAAATCTGAGAAGTTTCTTTTATTCTTTTACATAAAACTATCAAATCTTCTACAAAATTATTTGATAAAGAATCATTTTGATCAAAACAATTTTGATGAATAATGGACCAATTATATTGTTCAATTTTTTTCATATCAGCAAATATAGACACAAAAAAGTAAAATGATTTGCTGTAAATTTCTAAAATATATTTATCCGCTTTTTTAAAATTATCGTTAAAAATTTTTAGAGCATAATCATTATACTCTATCATTCCTATGATATTTTCTACGTCATCATATTTAATACTATTACAATGTGACATCTTAATAAATCTGGATTTTGAATGACACAACATTTCAGCATCTATGATTTTTTGACATCTTTTTGGAAGAACATTGCGTGGAAAATCATCGATCATTTCGTTTAGAATTTTTGCTATCATATGTAGACATGTTTCATACATCATTTTAGCAATTAGATAATTAAACATCTCATAATCATTAAAGTTATCATCTACATAGCAAAAAATATTTTTTATATATTCAATAAGCTTTTGAATCCTATCAAATTCTGACATTTAAAAAATCTAATTAAATTTTTTTTCTTATTTATCTGGCTAAGGTATCATTTTTTAACATAACTTAAATTAATATTTTTTCAATTTTTTTTATAAATATATTTACCATTTTGAATATTTGCATTTTTCGTATTCGTTAATACTAATACTGGTATGGATAATGTATTTAGTTATAATAAATAACAATAAAATATTAAATATTTCTATATTGATGCTATTTACATCTGTGAAGATTAAAACTTAGAATTAATATAATAAATATTAATAAACTTAATTGTTACTTTTATTTAATGTCAAGTATATATAATAATGACAATTATATTTTTTCATGGATTAGGATCATCGAAAAAAATATACCATTTATAACATTTAGAGATTTTAATTCAAATGTAAATGATGATATAATAATAAATCAATATAATAATAGTGTATTACATGAAAATAATATATTAAGTAAATATAATAACCATATTATTTATATATTATTAGATCCTACTCATGAAATTATTATAATAATTTCAATATTTATTAAATTAATAATTTATTTATATTTCTAAAAATTTTTTAATTTTGGAAATATATTTACCATTTCGAATACCTACACATTTTTCATATTCATTAATAACAGATACTGGTATTGATAATGCATTTGCTAGTTGTTGTTGTGTCATTTTTTTTAATAATCTCCTGTTTTGAATTTCTTTTGATAAATCTCTATCAAGTAAAACCGGCATAATATCTGGTTCTGCTAATATATTATCAGGATCATAAATTTTTTTAACAGTATTAACTGTATAATTTATATTTTTTTTTGTATTAGATAATGATACACTTTTTGGTAATTCACTTTTAGGAATTTTTTTTTCCCATATAATTGGTTTCCAATCTTGATGTGTTTGCATTAAATAAATATAGAAAATGATTTTTAATAAAAATAAAAATCAATTTTTATTTCAATAATTTTTGATAATATAATAAATTGAATTATAATTCCATAAATTATTACGTTTTAAAATGTTATTTTTATTTAAAAAATCGACTATCATTTTTATATTAAATTTTTTTTTTAATTCATTAATATTTTTTTTTTTTGATATTAATTTTGATAATAATTTAATATTTTTTTTATAATCGTTTTTAAAATTATATAAATTTTTAATTAACTGAATTATATAATTTTCCTGAATATTTTTTTGTATAATTTTTTTATTATTAACTTTTATATATTTATATCCATATTTTAATATGGCTGGATTATAATTATTTATAAATTTTTTATATTGAATTGTTTTTTTAGTACGAAAACTTATTAGTTGAGATTCTTTTTCACTTTCAAGTATTTTTTTATTTATAATATTAGTGTGTTCTTTATTTGATGATATTAAATTATCTTCAACATAATGAATAACAATATTTTTTTGAATGCATTTTTCAGTTAATATATTATAGTTACTCAAATTTCTACTTATTCTTGATATATCTGATATTATCAAATTTATATTTTGATATTTTTCAATTATATTAATTAAATTTTTTTGATAATTAATATTAGTTGCACTTTTTATTTCTTTAAAATTATCTAAAATTATTAAGTTATTTTTCTTACAATAATCATTACATATTTTATTTTGAATATCTAAACTGTATCCTGTAAATTGTTTTTTTGTACTAATTCTAGTGTATATAATAGAATTTTTTAATAAACACATTATGAAAAATTAGAATTATGTGTAATTTATTTAAATATCAATTTTTAATTATTTGCTTTCAATTTGTATGATAATCTATGAAATTTACTTAAACCATATTTATGGATACCGTCAATATGGTTTTTTGTTCCATAACCTTTATTTTTAAGTAAACAATATTTTTCATTTAAATCAATATTTTCAATACATAATTGTTTAATATATTCATCGTGATATTCTTTTGCTAATATAGATGCAGCTGCTATTGATAAATATTTATTATCACCTTTAATTACTGATATTGATTCATAATCTAGAAATTTATTTTCCCAATTATTTCCATCAATAATTAATAATTTAATATTATCTATATTAAACGATTCCTTTAAATTTATAATTGCTCTATTAATTGCTAATTTAGTTGCTTCTAAAATATTTATAGTATCTATTTCTTCAGGTTCTGCCCAACCTATACCCCAAGCAGCAACATTTTTTTTTATCCAGTCTAATGCAATGGCTCTTTTTTTTTCTGATAATTTTTTTGAATCTATAATAAGATTATTTAAAGGTGTATCTTTACCCCATACTACAGCTCCGGCATAAACTCGACCCATTAATGGTCCTCTACCTGCTTCATCAATCCCTATTTCAAAATCGTCTAGATATTTTTTTAACATATTAATATATATAATTATTTATTTATATCAATTATTTTAGTATCATTATAAAAATTTATATTGTGCTAAAAATAATTCTATCTACGAAATCATTACTGTACAAATGACGATCATAGATATTTTCGGGTGATACTTTAACGATCCCATGTTGGAATTCGATCCTGAACATCATTTACTCTTGGTATGCTGACATTCATCCATTTTTGTGCAAAGAATCTGTTATTTCTAACTAAATAAGGCAAAACGTAACCATTCAATGTGTCTACTGCATAACCAAGGAAAAAATTATTTCTTCTGGATGAAATTTCATGTTGCTGAAAATAAACAATATTGTTCATAGAAAGTTGCACTAGTAGATCAATCTCTTCTGATGATTCATAAAAAATTCGTCTATCTCGAAGAAGAGTATTTGGTGGACAAATCTGAACAAATAAATGCCAAGGAAACTTTACAACAAATATATCCAAATTTTGTGTTTGCTCATAAACCTTGACTTCCAACAAATCGCGACCACTAATTGATCTTGTATGCCCAGGCAATATCATATCTCTATGGCTAAGATTTGCTAGTTGTGGAATCCGCGAAAATCCTCCTTCATGGAGCATTTCTTTAATGAATGCATCGGCGGCATGATGAGAATGTCTATCAGCTGTTCCTCCAAAGCTACCATACTTTCCCCAGTATTTATCATCAGTACCTGCAGCACCTGTAGTTCTGCGATTATGTCGAGTACCTCGAGGCACTTTCCGTGTGAATAAAATCTTTGTCTGTCCGGTATTTGGATCAACAGAATATGCCCATCCAACTACTTTAGTTCTAGAGTTTTCGCTGACATTGCCCTTGCCTTTGCCCTTGCCTTTGCCCTTGCCCTTGCCTTTGCCCTTGCCTTTGCCAGGAAGCAAATGTGAATTCCACGAATAGGGACGAAACATTTCGTGTGAATTTGTCATTTATTTAAAAGGTTAGGATCACCCAGTAAGTTTTTACCTACGAATAAATCGCCTATAAATTTTTCTTGAGCAAAAAAGGCTACGGTAAAAGAAAAGAAATTTAGGAAACATACATATAATAAAATTTTCAATTTTTTTATTATTGTTAATTAGTAGGTTTCCATTTATTATAACAAATAGGACAATAATTATTTTTATTTATCCATGGTTCAATACATTCAATATGAAATGCATGACCACATGTACCAGTTGAAATAATTGAATCAATTCCTTTATCTTGATTATGCAAACTATTTGTATTTATATTACATCTACATATTGTACAATCAATATTTGATGATAAATTATGTACCCATGAATTAACCAAGTTTATTTTATTAATAGTAAATTTATTAGTCATTATTAATAAAATAAAATCTTTTTTATAATTAAATTAATCAATTTTTATTATTGTATATAGCGATTATATTCAAGTTGGAGTTTTATAAAATCATATCCTTCAATTTTAGCAAATGGAATTATTCGATCTTTTTTATCTATTTTAATAAATATTTGAGTCGGAAGTATAGCAACATTATAAATATCAGATATATTATCATCATGATTTTCGATATCAATATAAGCTATTTTTAATTTTGGCATTAATGTTTTTGTATTTTGATCTGTTAATATTTTTTTGAGTTGATTACATGGTCCACACCATTTAGCTCCAAAATATAATAAAATAACTGAAGTATCTATATTTTCACAAATAAACTTATTTAATTCATTAATATTAAAAATATCTATCATTAATATAAAATAGAATTATTTTTTAAATAAAACAATGCGTATTTTTTTTTATAAATCATGATAAGAATGTTATTAAAAAATATTTTATTAACATATAGAATTCTATCTAAAATCAATTGTAAATAAAATAATTTTTGTAATTGGATTAAAATATCAATCTCTCTAAATAGAACTATCTGATAATTTTATTTGTGAAATACTATAGCTTGAATTAGTATCTGATTCTGATAATTCAGATAATTCAGAATTAGAATTCAGAAACATTTGTTTTTTATTATTAGTATTTGAATGCTGTTTTTTTACATTATGATGTTTATTATGTAGTTTATTCTCATTCTCATTCTCATTCTCATTCTCATTTTCATTATCATCATTATCATTATCATTATCATCATCATCATCATCATCATCATCATCATCATCATCATCAACATCTACAACATCATCATCATCATCAACATCATCTTCATCTAACCCTATAATACTATCAACATCATCATTATCATCAGAATTATTTTTATTTTTTTGTTTTATTTTGTGTTCTTTTTTATCATCATTTTCACTATCATCACTATTAGAATTAATTTTGCTTTTATTTTTTTTACTAAATCCACCCATAATATATTTTTCGCTAACACTAGATGACACTAATTCATCAAAATTTTGAAAATCATTATTAACTTTATTATGACAATTTTTACAGATACTCATATTTTTTTTAATATTACCACCTATAAATGGCTCATCGCTCATAACTGAAGATATTAAATTATCAAAATCATTATTTTTATTGCCATATAATGATTCAGTATTATTTTTTTGACAATTAGTACATAATTTATGATTACCACCACCAATTAAATCTGATTTTATGCTATTTTTTAAATTTAAATATTTCGTTTTGTATTTTAAATATTTATTTTGATATGACATTTATTATATATTATTCATTAGAAAATATTAATTTTAAACATATAATTTATATTTTTTTTTTTATAATTGTTATATTTCAATTTTTTCATAATAATTAAAAAAATTGATTTATTAATTTAATAAATAAAAAATTAATTAATTAATGGATTTAATTTTAAATGAAAATGAAAATTACAATAAATGTATTGATGAAATAGAAAATATAAAAAAAAATAAAAGTTGTACTTCAATTGATATAAATAAAATAAAAATAGGAGAATTAATATATATAATTTTTATGCCTTATAGTCAGAAATATATTTATGATTTATATCCAAAATGTGGATATGTCCAATCAATAGAAATAATAAATAGTATAAATCCTTTTACAAATAAAACAGAAGAAAATTATAATATTATTATAAAAAATATGTCTAATATTGATGAAAATTTATTACATGATGGTGTATCTTATTTTGGGCAATCGTTAGGATATGATTATATGATTTATTTAATTAATGAATAGATTTTTTTATATAATAATATAATGAAAAAAAAAATTTTTTTTAATATTAATGATAAAAAATGTGCTCCTAGTAAAAAATATTTAAATGGTTCATGCTTTACTTTAAATAATTTAAAAATTATAGCTCAAAAATATAACGAAAAAAACGATGATAAAATTAATATAAATGCATCGAAGGAAGAATTAGTAAAAGAATTAGAAATAAAATTTTCAAATGATTGTTCTGACCAAATATGTTGGTTAAGATTAGATTTAATAAAAAATCTAAATAATGATGATATAAAATTAAATACATTTAGACCATTTGGTCCAAAAAAAAAATATGATTGGTTAAGTACAACTGATATTAATAAAGTTATAGAACAGTATCAATTTTTACATAAAAATTTTCTTTTTTTAGGTGCAGTACCATATGATTTTGAAGACTTAGCAATATTAGGTTTAAATAATTTAAATTTTAAACAGTTAGAAGAAAATGGGAAAACCAAACTAGGAATGGTTATTAATTTAGATAATCATGATGAAAGTGGATCGCATTGGGTAAGTTTATATTTTGATTTGGATAATTATCAAATTTATTATTTTGATTCGGTAGGAAAAAAACCTTATAAAAGAATTAAACAATTTATAAATAAGATAACTAAATATTTATATTTTAAAAAATTTAAAAAAAAATTATTAATAAATAAATTAATAAAAAAAAAAAATATAAACTCAAATAATCAACAATTAAATAATTTATTAAATGGTATTGATATCAAATATAATAATATTCAACACCAATTCAAGGATTCAGAATGTGGTGTTTATTCAATAAATGTAATAACTAGATTAGTTGAAGGAGAAAATTTTGATTTGATAATGAACAATATTAAAAAAGATGAAGAAATGAATAAATTTCGATCTGTATATTTTAATAATATTAATTAGTTTTAATTATATTTCATTAATAATTTCATTAAAAATGTGCTATTTATTTTATTAATTTTTTATTTATATAATAATTTGCTTTTATAAGATACTGGATAAAATTTAAATGTTTTGCTTTTTATATGAGATGTTCTGTATTTATTTTTTATTATTTTATCTATTATATTTTTTATATTAAAAATTATATGAAAACTGCAAATTAGCTGTTATTAATATTAAATAAGATAATGCCAGTAATGATGCAATTATATTTAAATTTATTGATTTTTTCTTTAGATAAAATATAATAGACACTAAAAATATTCTTAGAATTTTTTTATTTCAGTAAATTAGGTGTAATAATTTCAAGTTGTTCATCTGTATTTTGAATAGCATCTAGAATAAATGGTTTTTTATTATTTGATAATATTTGTCTAATATTAATATTATGTGTAATAGAACTAGAAAATGATCTTTCTTTAATATTTTCGTCGTTTAAATTTTTTTTTGGACAATATAATAATGGTGGAAACCCACCATTTTTTAATATTTTTTTATTCATTATATATAATAAATAGAATAGATATTTTTTGGTATATCTAACAAATTTTCATAATTTAATTTTATAAATATTGATTTATTTTTTGTTTCATCTGAAGTAAAATTTTTAATAGTTTGTTTATTTATCTCTATTTCACCTTGTAAAAATATAGATTTAACATTAGAATAATTATCGTATACGATAATAGGAAGATTTATTAAATAACTTAATATATAAAGTTCAATTAGACCATCTGTATTTAGGGACGTTTTTCTAAATTTATTTAATGTAGACTCAAAAAAGTTATCATTATTTTTAAAATATTTTTTTAAATATTTTTTAATTTCATTAGAATTTATATTGTCATTTTTTTCAATAATATTTTGTATAAAATCTATTATATTAGCTTTAAATAAATATGTAATAGTTGTTTGTAAATCATTATTATAACCTAAATTTCTTGATTCAATATCATATAATGGATTATTAATCCAATAATATGAATTTACATAAGCTCTTATTAAACTATCTTTGTTAGGAATAATTTCTTGTATATATTGTTTTCCTAATTGTACTAATTCTGGATAAAATTCATTTATAACAGTTTTTTGCTTAGAAAATTGTCGTTTACCTAATATTGGTATTTTATCTTTACCAAATAATTCCGACATTAGTTTATTAATATTGAAATTAGATGATTTAATTATTTTTTGTTCTATTCTATTAGTATATTGAGTATAATCAACAATATCAGATACATAACAATTATTTTCTTGTATTATTTCTTTGAATCTGATATCATCATATAATATTTCTTCAATTACTTTATTAACAAAATTAATTGCTAAATTTTTCATAATGCGTAATTTACATGAATCATTTTTCCATTTACAATGTAAATTTAAATTACAAGTTTCTTTATTTTTATTAATATTACAATAATCACGAATATTATTTATATTATATTCTTCTAAATTTGGTATATCATCAATAATAACTGAAAAATCATCTTTAATTTTATCTTCTTTATTAATTTGAATTTCTTCACTTAATTTTTTATTAAGAATTTTAAATAAAATATTTCTTAATTTACTTTTTTTACTATCTTTGTCTATTTTATTTGAATTTCTAACAATATCAATTATTTTATCTTTAATATTATTATTTTGTGATAAATAATAACTTAATTCCAATTTATATAATTTATAACTTTCTGAAATATAATTATGCTCTTTAACATTTTTTAAATGTGTGTCATTCATATTGGTTTTATTAATGAGTAATGCATAATCAATAGTTTCTTCTAAAGATTGATATATTATTGATAAATTTAATTTTTTAATTTCATTTTGATTTACAAATTCGTTCAAAATAGGCAAAGTTAAATTATTATTTAATAAAATAGAAATAATTCTAATTTTATTTTTATCTTTATTATCATAATAAATAGATTTTGGTATATAATCTAAATTCAATATTTTTTCAATAGTAGCAAGCAATTTTATTGTTGTATTTAAATTAAAAACTTTTTTATTTATTAATCTAATATTTTCAAATGGATATTCATAACTAATGCCAGATGGTTTTGTAGGTAATAATAGATCATTATCTATTCTAATATATTTACATTTATTTTTATCATCTATATATTGATTTTTTATAATTATTTTATTATTTTCCAATAATTGAATAATATTTTTAGTAATTAGATTATAATTAAAAAATATATTATTTATTAATGTATCTTTACAACTTTTATTATTATAATTTTTTAGTTCATTAATTAGTTTATCGGATTTATTATTTGAAAAAATTTTTATTAAATTAAATTTTTTATTTATTTTTTCATTTTTTTGTACTTTATATATAGGAAAATAATATTTATCTTCTTTTAATAAAATAATAATATCTCTATTTTGTTCATAATGCTGATAATTTTCAATATTTAAACACTCTAAATAATACTCCTCTTTAATTTCATCTTTATCTAATATTTTTTTTATGATTGTATTTTTTTTTGTTAATATAAAATAAATTATACCATTTTTAGATAAGACATTTGGAATTGCAGATAATTCTCCGATGATATCATATTCTAGATAATTAGATATTTTTATAAATTCAATATATTTTTCTTTATTTTTAAATGATTCGCTTATTAATCCATTATTTAAATAAGTAAAATATTTATTATTTTTATCTTTTTGTAAAAAATCTATAAATTTTTCAATAATTAATTCAATTGATAATTCATAAATATTAGATAATGCAATTAAAAAATAATAATAATCATGTTTCACAGTGTATTTAAAAAAGTATCCTGATTTTGATTCTAATAAATAATGATTTACAATTTTATTATCATTCTTCCATATTTTATTAAAAAATATATCTAAATATTTGGGTAAATAAATAAATCTTCCTTCTTGAATTTTATTTGTATCTTGCAAAATATATACTTTATCACCTAATGTTGATGATTTAATAAATTCAATAGCATTATTTTTTTGTTGATCACCTATACATTTTAGATAATAATTTTTTTTTTCTTTATTAACAGATTCTAATTGATCTTTTTTAAAACAACAAGGCATGCATAAATTATTTGGATTATTTCCGCGTGATAAAAATCCAACATATATATATTCTTTATTTTCTGTTGGATTACATGTAAAATAATTATAGGTATTATTTTCGCCTGATAATTTAATAGCTTTTATTATATTAGATTTTTTATCATTTTTTGATTTTGAATCGATTTTTTTTTCATAAAATCCTGTTAATTCATTCAATTTATATCCTTCTTTAATTAAATTATCTAATTGATCATCTTTATAAATCTCTGGTCGTCGTTTTTTATCATTCCCTGAATTTTGACAGGATCTAGTCCATTGGTTTTGTCCTTTTTCTGGTTTAAATCCTAATCTAGCTTTATCTAAAGATGTAATTGTTTTTACAGATTTATTAGATTTTTCATAATCAACTATTTCTAAAACTTTATTTCGTCTTTTTGCTATTTTTGTTAAATTTTTTAATTTATCTTTAATTTTTTGATATTCTTTTTTTTTATATAAATAAGTTTCAATATATAAATAAATTAATACTTTTATAAAATCAAGTATATCATCTAATTGTTCTTTATTTCTTGCACCTGTTATTCTTATTTTATATTTATCTCTATCACGGCCTTGTATATCAATACCTATACCAGGAGGTTTTGATTTCGGTAATGCTTTTAATTTTTTTAATATTTTTTTTGATTTTTTAATTATTTTTTGATATTTTTCTCTAACATAATCTAATTCTTTCGCAGCTACATCCATCGTTATATTAAATTGTTTTGCTAATTCATCTATTAATTCTCTATCATTTAATTCATAGTTTTTTAAAAAATATAAGATTCTTAAATGCATTTTTATTCTATTATCATATTTACTAATTCGTTTATATCTCAAATACGTACCATATTTAGAAATATCATCTATTTCTTTTTTTTTTGAAACTCTTTTTTTAGGTTCAATAACTAATGAAATATATGTAAAAAAAAATCGACTAAATTCTGATAAATCATTATGATTAATTTTATAATTGTCAGGGATTGTGAATTTTAATATTGTATTAATGAAAGCATATTTAAATTTATCATTTGTTGGTAATATTATTTTTATTTTTTTATTTTCAGAATTTATTTTTTCTAAAAGATTTCTAACATAAGTATATGTTTCATTTATATCTTCAATAGTTGCTTTATCTTCTTCTTTCCACGTAATTTTATATTCTATTCTTCCTGTTTCATGTAAATTTATTGAAATATATTTATCAATATTAATCAATTTAGTATCAGTTTTGATTTTAAAAGATATACCATATGGAGCATTTTCAAACCATTTTGATAATAATTCTTGATTATAATTTTTATCGGTTTTTGTATAATATTTATATGTTAACTGAGCATCAGCAGATTGATATTGAATAAATGGATAATCAGAATTCACAATAAAATTATCAAATATTCTATATAAATTAAATTTTGTATCTGTTATTGTACCTGTTATATTTTTAGGATTTTGTATATTAACATGAATAATTGATTGAATAATATAATTTTTTAAAAAAAATTTATTATATGAATCTATATTTAATTTTGTTGATTCAACTAAATACTCTATTTCATTTTCTAATTTAATATCATTATTAATTATTCCAAATTGCACTTCGATAAATAATAATTCTTTATTATTTGTTCTATTTAATAATTGAATTATTTGTTCTAATCTTTCAAAAGATATTAATGGATAATATATATTAATATAAACATCGTATAAATTTTTTTTTTCTTCAGAGTTTGGATTATAATTTATCCCTAATTCATTATATATATCTATCATATATATTTCATTCATTGTAATAAAATTTTCATAAGATCTTAATATATTTAATTCATCATCTTCTCTTTTAATTTTATGACCAAAATTATCTTTTAAATATCCTAAATTATTTCTTAATTTTTCATAGACTTTTATATTATCATTTGGAATTATATCTATTTTTAATAATTCATTTCTTCTAATCCATTTCTGACCTAACATAACATGATCATCTACTATATTATTTTTTGATTTATTTAAATTTTCTATTTTGTATTCTGACCATAAATATTGAGTTTCTGGTAAAATTTTTATTTTTTCACCAAATTTATTTGATATTGGTATGGATACAGATATTTTTTGTTTTATAGTTTTTATTGTTTCATCTTTTAAAATATATTGGTCGGTTATATAATATTTATTATATATATCTTCTAATTTTGGTTCATAGTTTAAATCATCCATAGAATTATCATATTTTTTTTCTAAACTTATTTCTTTTATCCATTTTTTATCATTTATAGCGTCACTAATTAATTTAGAGGTTTCTAAAACTGATTTTGATGTTTCAATATTAGTTGCATATAATTTAGATATTTCATCTAAATCAAATTCATCTTCAATTTGTTCTTGTAATTGATCATCAGAAATTATATCTTCATTATCATCATTATCATCATCATTATCATCATTATCATCTAATAAATCTTTAATATCATCATCATCATCATTAATTGCACCCCCTTTTAAATCCTTAGAAATATCATCCGTTGATTTTTTATCGTCAAATTCATCACTATCCATATCAAAATTTGTATAATCAAATTCTTTAGGATTTGATTCCAGAAAAGAACTCCCTTCAAAAGTTATAGAATTTGCAGTACGATATGTACGAAAATCAATTTCTTGTTTTCGTAATTCTGGTTTTATTTTATTACTAATTAGTAAATAATTATAATAAGATGCAGCATATGAATAAAAAATTTTTTTTATATTTGATTCAATTATATGTTTTTTATACCATTCTTTATTATATTTTACTTCTAAAATATTTTTTTTATGTATTGTTGTGTTTATAATTTTTTTTTGATTTTCAATATGATGACTAAGAAAAAATTTTTCATACCAAAATTCTCCATAATATTCAACTAATTTATTATATTGTTTTTGTGATAATAATTCAAATGTTGAAAATAAATCTTTATTTTGAATAATATTTAATATATTGATAATATCCTCAGGTACCAATTGACCTATAAATATGTATATTTTATATTGAATTCTTCTATTATTATTTTTAAATTTATGTATAATTTTTATTGGATCTTTCATATTATATTCATTTAGAAAATGATATGAAATAAATTTTTTAATAAATTTATATAAATATTAATTATTTATATAAATTTATTATTTTGCATCTTTATTGAATTTATATAATTATATTGTATACATATAACTTTTATATAATTGTTGAATTTAATGTCATACCACAATATTCAACAGGATTTTCTAAATAATTTTCATAATTATATATCCCTATACTAATACTTGTTTCAACTAATTTTTTAAAAATTTTTTGAAATAATGGTCCATGACCAATTTCAGGACATGCAAAATGTGCCATTTCGTGAATAATCACATACATTAATAAATTAATATCATGTAATTGATTATTTTTTTTACTTTTTAAACATATCGATAATTCTTCACCTTTATTAACACTATATGATGTAAAATTACTTGTTGGATCAGTTTCATATATGTATGTTCTATTTTTATTAAAATTTTTATCTAATAATTCAATATATTGTTCATAATCTTTATAATTATTTATATTTTTTTTTAAATAATTTTTTAGTATATACATATTATCTACTATTTTTTCTAATAATAAAGATTTAGATTGTTTATCGTTGTCTTTATTCATTGTTATAATTCCATAATCTGATTTTATTATTATTTTATTATTATTATTTAATTTTAAAAAAATATATATAAATATTATTAATATAGTAATTAATATAATATCAATCATTTTATAATTTAATATAGAAAAATTATTATTAAAATATTTAAAAAAAATCTAATATATTATATAATGGGACTTAAAAATAGCAAAGAAAATATAGAAAATATTGATAGCATTAATTGGAATAATATTAGTTCTGATATTTCAACACAAGCGCCATTTAATAATTTATCAAATGATGCAAAAATATTAATATCTAATTTAAATAACTATAATTATACTGAGTCTGATCATGAAATGTCTGAAATTAATAATATTTTAAGTAAAATTAATAACAAACAAAATATAAATGATAAAATTTTTTATAATAATATTAATACTAATACTAACAAAGAATCTGAGATGTTTTCAGAAACATCACCATTTATTAGTTCAGAAATGTATAATTATTTAATTAAATCAAAGAATGATACACAAGTTGGTGGTGGAGGTAAGAATTTAAAAAAAAAAAAATCTTTTAGCTCAGAAGACCACAGTAAAATTACTCATGATACAAGAGGTATTGATTTAGAAAACGATAGCACTACATCAACTACATCAACTAATGAAGAGTTATTTAGCGATTCATCAAGTTCGAATATTTCTGATTCATCAAGTGAACAAATAATTAAAAAAAAAAATAATAAAATGAAACATCAACCAAATAAACATCAAAATAATAAACATCAAAATAATAAACATGAAAATAATAAACATGAAAATAATAAACATGAAAATGTTAAACATGAAAATGTTAAACATGAAAATAATAAAAAAAATAAAAAAATAAATCATACTGAAAACACTGAAAACTCTGAAAATAGTTTATCTTATGTTTCATCATCTGCTAAATATGATGATAAAATACAATCGAGCAATTCCCATAATTCTACTACTATTAATAGTGTTAGAACCTCAGAAATAAATATGTTATCCGATATTTAAAAATTAAATTTTTTAATTTTAAATTCTTCATTGAATTTTAGTTTTTCGTATAATGATAATACTACCTTTTTTGATTCATTATAATCTATTGATTGATTATATTTTATTTTATAAAAAATACATTTTTTTATATCTGAACAGTCTTTTATAAAATATCTGGTATTGGGTTTATTTAGATTTTTATATTTTTTTAAATTTTTTTTATTATCAACACAAACTAATATATCACCATTAGCAAAAATTAAAATATCACCTGTGTTAATTCTTTTAATAAAATCACTATTTTCATCATAATCATCCTCAATAAATATAAAATTACCATCTTTAATTTTTTTTTGTATTTTATCTGCTGGAAGTACTTCTAACAATGGTATTTTATATAATTTTCCTATATTTTTTATTTCAAATTTATTAAATTTTTTTGATAAATTTTTTATATATAAATTAAATGATTCATTCTTAAGCAAGTTTTTAAATTTTGTTTTTAATTGATCATTAATTTTCTTCATTTTAGATTTTTGTTCAGGTATTAGTTCTTCTTCTTGTTTCTGATCTTGTTCTTCTTCATCTTGTTTCTGTTCTTCTTCATCTTGTTTCTGTTCTTCTTGTTGTTCTTGTTTTTTTTGGTCTTGTTCTTCTGGTTTTTCTGGTTTTTCTTGTTTTTCTTGTTCTTCTGGTTCTTCTTGTTGTTCTTGTTTTTTTTGGTCTTGTTCTTCTGGTTTTTCTGGTTTTTCTGGTTTTTCTGGTTTTTGTTCTTTTGATTGTTCTGATTCTGGAATTGTCTCGTATATTTTATTATTTTCTGGATTTGAAGTAATATTAATTGATCCTAAATCAAATATAGAAATTAAATCTTTTTTAAATTCATCATTATTATCAGTTATATATTTATTTAAAATATCATTAAGATTATTATTATTTATAATTGCTAACTTTTGAATCTCGTCTATTATTAATTCATAATTTTGATAATTTACTTTATCTTTATAATTTTTTAGTATAACTTGTATAATTTTTTTATAATCATTAGTATCAATAGACCCTCCTAGTAATTTATATTTTATTTTATATTTATAATATTTGTTTTTATAATTAGTATTGTTATTCATATTATTAATAGATATAAATAAAAAAAAATATTTTTTTGATCAATAATTAATTATTAAATAAAATAATCTAAGTATAATTTTCTGTTGTTATAAAATATTTTTCATAATTATTTTCCTCATCAAAACTTTGAATATTATGCAACAATTTTTTAATCTGTAAAATATATTTATAATTATTTAATTTATTATTAATATTTTTTTTTTCAATTAAAATATCTATAGCTTTATTTTCTTTTATTATTTTATCCGGTTTTTCTTTTATAATCTTAACTGGTTTTTCTTTTATAATCTTAACTGGTTTTTCTTTTATAATCTTAACTGGTTTTTCTTTTATTATTTTGGGATGTGAATATTTTGTAATAAAATCATTAAAAATATTTGAAAAATTTTTATCAACCAATTCTAAAAATTGCAAAACAGGATTCATTATTTGATTAGTTAAATAGAATAAATAATCAATTTTAAGATTATTATTTTTTATATATTGAGGAGTTTCTATTATATCTCCCTGTAATAACTTTGTACAACTTCCTTTGGAAGTTTTAGAACTCGCATCACGATTTGTACCATTATTAATTTGATTTATTTCTACAACAGCATACTCAATGCGATCACCTGATTGTGGTATATTACCAGGATCACGTTTACTAATTTTATCTGCTAAATATATATGTGCTATTCTTTGCCAATCTTTATATGATTCTTTTGATTTAATTGTTCTACTTTGTAAAAAATATTTAATTTCATATTTACCATCAAACATATTTTGAATACATGTCAATAGATATTTTTTTGCTCCATTTGGATCTTTTTTATTAATCAAATAATCAATAACACCATCAGTTAATTCTTTTACAATTGGTGCATTATCTCGTCGTTTTAATACAATACCCATAAAGTCAAGTTTAAATTTATTAATATCAAATTCATATTTATTACCAACATATTTTTTCTTTCTTAAAAATGCTATAGGCCAATAAGTTTTTTCATATTCCAAATCATGTGGATTAGGTAATTTAGATTTTACCAATTCACCTGATATTTTTCCCAAATCTATAGTATATTCTAAACTTCTCTTATCTATTATTTCATTACCACCTTCATATATATCAATAATATATTCTTTTATCAAATTTTCATTATACACACATCTAGGTTGTATCCAATAATAAATATATTTTTCATTATCCATATTTGACATATCTAATTTTCTCATATTAGATTTTATAAAATTAGTAACCATATCAAAATATTTTATTTTTTCTGAATTGAAACTTAATAATAAATCATGTTCAATATATTCTTCAATAATTTGTTCTATTGTTTTTTTACCTATATGTTTATTATATTTTTCTATAAATATTTTTGTATGCAAATTTAAATTATCAATATTAAAATTACAATTCATATCTTTATCATTATTAAGATTTGTAATTAATAAATTAGATAAAGTATTAATATCTAAATTATTATTTTCTTTCAAAAATATTTTAATATAATTTATAACAGTCGATAATTCTTTTACGCTAGATTTTTCTTCGGAAGTTGTACTTAATAAATAATTATTAATTATTTTTGATAATTCTTTACTTTCATTACTATATATCCATTTTTCTTTAATAGTTTTTTCTAATAAATTTTTATTAATTTCTTTTAGTTTTTCATAAGATAATTTAATTTCATGTTTATATGGTAAATTTAATATTTTTTCGGTAAAATTATTAATTGTTTCATCAGATGGATAATAATAATATCCATTTTTAAATATTAATTTTATTTCATTTATTATGGGCTCACATAAATATTTTTTTCTATTTTCATATAAATTTACACATATTAAATTCATTTTTAAAAATAAATGTTCAGCCCATTGTATTAATTTAATATCAAACATATAAGTAAAATTTTTTTCAACTAATTCTGATAATGTCCATAACCAAGGAATATAACTTTCCTCCATATATTCTTTAATAAATTTTTCCATTCTATATTCTATTGGTAAAAGTATATTATTAGTATTATCTTTTAATAAGGAATTATCTAAACTATTTCCATTAGAACTTATATTACATGTCGGACCTTGAGGAAGTTTTAAATCTATAATTTTATCAGACGAATAATATTTTTGAAAAATGTTATAAAATATATCTTTATATTTTTCTGAAAAAAATGGTTCTAAAATAGTATATCCAAAATTAACTATTTTTTTCCAAAGATATAAAGAATCTTCATAATTCATTAATTCTATATTTTCTCTAAATCGATAACAACTAAATATTGAATCAGTATCACCATATCTTACAATTGGTTGTATTGTTAAATCTTTTATTTTATATATAAAATTTTTAATATATTTTAATAATTCTACATCATTATTATTTTTTAATTCAATATCATAAATTTTATTAATATTATCTGTATCATTATTTTTATAATGATATTTTAATGAATTAATTATTACTGGTAAAATTTCTTCATCATATTTTTTTGCTAATATTAACATTTCTCTACCTGTTGATGTTGTACATGCAGCTATATCTCGTTTACATATTGATGATGTTGGAGCACCAAGTTGACCATAAAGAGAATTTGCAGTAGTTTTTACTGCAAATTGTTTAGCATCTAAAATTTTATATTTAAATGGATCTTTTTCAATTTTCATTTTTTTTTTAATTTGTTTTCTTTCTTTTAATAAATTATCTAAAATCGTCGGAATAACGCCTAATTTATTTTCTATTTGTGCAAATCTTCTATATTGTATAGATCCATCTGAATCTTTAAATTGTGCATCATAATACTTAACATTAGATAAATTATCATAAATAGAATCTTCTACTATTGTTTCATGACTCATATTTTTATGCATAATAGATGATGGATATAAACTCATATAATCTTTAGTTGCAACTGCTTCATATTCTACTTTTGGAACGGGATCAAAAACAATAGCACCTTCATAACTTGTTGATTCGTTTTCTATTTCATCTCTTTTTTTGGATTTACATTTTGGACATTCCCATGAATTATAATATTCATTATTACATTGTAAACAATGATATAATTTATTTAGTTTATAGATTGGAAATACATATTTTTTTAATCGATATTCTCTTAAACATAATGATTGTATTTTAATACCTTGTCCTCGTGTAAATAGAAAAGATAATGGAATATAACATACATTTGACATTTCTATATTTTTTGTAATAGTTTCTAATTTATTTATCAATAAATTTACCAATTTACAATCTTTTATACAATATTTGGCAATTATACTTCTATCAATTTCAGATCCTTTATATAATTTAAAAATATCTTTAGGTTCTAAATCATCTTTAGCTTGAGACCAATTTATTTTATAATTTTTATTTTCTTCTAATTCTAATAATAAATTATTTGTTTCTAATATTGTAATTGTATTATTAATATTATCAACACTATTAACTAAATATTTATTTCCGATATTATTAGATATAAATCCTTTAGTTACTTCTAAATGTATATAATCTGACTTAAAAATATCTTGAACTGTATCACACATCAATTCTATTTTATTATCATCTATTTTACAAAATGATTTTATATTACCTTTAATAAAATTTGATGCAACATAATCTAATTTATAAGATTCTAAGTTAAATGTTTTTTGAACATCTTTCATTAAATCTATATGAACTCTACCAGGTGTATTCCAATACTTTAATATATTTTCATTTAAGGAAGAAGATGCTAATTTAATTGTTGTAAATGGACAATCATATTTTTTTAATTTTGACATATACGATATATTAATATTCAAAATATTTTTGCATCTATCATATATATAGTTTTCATCAAAAAAAAATATATTATAACCAGTGATAATATCACAATCATTACTATTAATTTCATTTAAAAAAGCATATATAACTTCTTGTTCAGATTCATAACTTTCAACTATAATATTATCTAATTCATTTGTATTATTTAAACAAGCTATATATTGTCTATAAGGATTTGAAGTGCCTATAGTTGTATAAGTTGCACCTATTTGAATTATACTATCACCTTTTCTTTTTGCTTGTGGAAATTCACCATCAATTGAATAACATTCTATATCAAAAGAACAAATTTTAAATGGTGCATTAAAATCTTTTTTTATTGGTATTAAATTTCTCCAATCGACATTAATTTCAATATCGCATCTTGATTCTTTTTCTTCATCGTCTGTAATTAAATCATATTTATTTGTTTCAATCCAGGAACAACCACTAATCTCTCTTATATGAAAACATCTTAACATTGGTAATAAATTTGCTTCATATAATTTAAATTTATATTTATTATTCTTTATTATTACATCATTACTTTCTAAAAAATATCTATATTTTTTAAAACCATCTGCATTATTAAAAACTAATCTAGCAAAATAATATTCTTTATCATTATTAAATCCTTCTGCACGTTTTTGTTTTATTAATTGAATTTCTTGTAATGAATCTTTATATTTATAATAAATTTTTTTGTTTTCTTTACTTTTTAAACTTGATTCAAAATTTTTAATAAAGTCTTCCAAAAATGATTTTGTTTTAGATTGATATTTTTCAGGTATTAATACATAAAAATAAGGAGTAAATCCGAGTATTTTTGCGTACACTGATTGACCATTTTCACATCTTCCAAAAGCGTGTATAATATAATTTCCCACATTATTATTATCATCACTATCATTATCCTCATTAGTTATATGATCTTCTAACCAATCATATAATTGAAATTCTAAATTAAGATTATTATTAATATTCATTAAATGATACATTATTATATATATAAAAAATATCTTTATCAATTTTTTTAAATCAAAAAAATTAAAATTATTATTATTTTTTATGATTTTGATTAATTCTTTTGAAATAATCAACTGATGAAATATATTTTTTTTTTGAGTATACCATTTCTAAATCAGTAAATGGATTATCTAATATTGAAATTAAATCTTTCGGTAAATGATAAATACATTGTATTGGTTTTTCATCATTAGCATTTAATGATGATTCATTTTGTACTAAATTATTTTTCGTCCATGTCAAAGATTTATTTTCATAAAATGAATAATTATTTATTTCTAATAAAAATACCATTATTATAATCAAAGCTTTTAATCCTAACAAATAATTCTTTTGGCTACGGTAAAATCGTAGATTTAATCCTAGCAAACGAATTATTGTAATAATTCTTTTGGCTACAGTAAAATCGTAGATTTAATCCTAGCAAACGAATTATTGTAATAATTCTTTTGGCTACGGTAAAACCTTCTGTTTCTATGGATTTTATGTTAAATTATTTTCAATTTTTTTATATAAATAATTACTAAATAAAATTAGTATAATAATTGAACAATTTTGGAATAAATTATTATGCGATATATTTATAGTAATTATTTCATTTGAACTATTGTGATTTTCAAATTCTTTTTCTAATATTGATAAAATATAATTTATTAATAAATAAATAAGTAACAAAGATATAAATAATGGAAATATATAATATGATTTTGATATAATTTTTATAAAATTAGTAATACTACAAAAAATATAATAAAATAAATTAAATATAAATGTAAATATAATATTTATCATATATATATTATATAAAAATCTTTTTGTTAATTATTATTTTTTAAATATCTATTTCCAAATTTTTTAAATTTACAATAATGAGAAAAAATATTTTTTTTAAAATATTCTATATTATTTAATAATAAATTATCATTACTAATTACATAATTTTTAATTTCAAAATTATTTATTAAATTATTACTAATTTTAAATTTATCATTTGTTTTTAATATATTAGAAAATTCAGTTATTAATGATGAATCCATACATTTTCTTATAAATAGACAATTATGCAAGATAGCTCTAATCAAATAGGTTGAAGTTATATAAGTACCATATTTCTTTTCTAATAAAAATGGTTTAATTAAAATTTTATCAAAAATTATTTTAAATTGTTGATATATATTTAAATAAAAACTTTCAATTGGAAACATATTTTTAATAATATTAAAAATATCACAAAAATATTCTTTATCTGATACATTATTAAATAAAATTAAATATATAAAATATACATTAATAATATTTAATAATGAAAAAGTTATAAATTCAATAGGATGAGATGAAATTGTGATAAATGGATTTTTTTTATTTTCAAATTCTATTTCATTTATTTTTTCAGTTAAAATATCTAAATAATTACAAGTTATTGGTAGAAATAATAAATTATTTAATTTATTATTAATTATATTATTAGTTGTTCTAATCATACTAAATGGATTTACAGCATATGTCATGCACATTTGATCAATATATGTCATAGAAGTTACATAATTTTTATTATCATGTTTTGAAATATTATCAAATGTAAAATTTTTTAATAAATTAATATTAATAGTATTATTTATAATTATATAATCTTTCATATTTTCATATGGGTCTATATAATAAATATTTAAATTTTTATTTATTAAATCCTGGTTTAATAATTTATTAAGCAAATTTGAATTTAACATTTTTGCTCTTTCATCAATTTTATTATGATCAAATAAAATAAAATTTTCTTCAATACAATTATTTATATTATCTTCATTATTAATGATTGATAAATATAATATCCAGTTAATAAAATATGTTTCATCTGTTGAATTTATTTCATCTTTTAAATAATTATCATATTTATATACATGTATTAAATTATAAAAATTTAGATCCTCTTGTGAATTTAAAATATCTGGATTAATAATAATATTATATTCATTATTAATATATGTATTTATTGTTGTATCATTATAAAAAAAATTATAAATATGTTTTCTATCTATTATCATCCATTGAGATGATTTTTGACCTATTTTATTAAATAATTTATTAACTATATCAGGTTTGTATAAGTTATTGAATTCCAAAAACAAAAACCATGATTTATTTTTTAATTCTTCTGCTATTATAATATCATATATTTCATTTAATGAATATAAAGGACAACATACCGGTGATAATAAAAGATATTTATCAAAAAATATATTATATTCTAAATGAGCATATTGTATCATTAATAAAGTTGCACAAACTATATTATGTTTACACCATTCTGTTTTTATATGATGGTTTTTATCAACTATAGATATATTATTAATAGCAAATAGATTTTTGAAATCACTATTAATTTTATAATTATCTAAATATAATGGATGTACAACAGCATATATATTATTATTTATTAAATTATTTTTATTTAATACAATCCAATGATTAATTATATTTGTTGTATTTGGACATGATCCTAAAAACATTAATAATATTTTGGGACTTTTATTAGTCATTATATTATTATATAGGTTTAAAAATATATATTTAAACTTAAAATCTATTATAATATAATATGTCTCTACCCCTAAAATCAACCTACCGTATTGGCGCTAATCCTCCTGCAGAAGTAAGAAAGGAACATCATTTTACAGAATTAAATAGGCTTAAAAACCAAGTTATCACGCTTGATAAAAAAATAGACATAATGAAAAAATTAATTGAGAGTTTATTAGATAATATATATAAACAAAAGTTAGATGATCCCTTAGAATATGGTGAATTTAATGCAGCTGCTTCTCGGTTAATTCGCAAATTTAAACATATTTTAGCAAATTTAACTAGTTACAAACAATATTATAAAAAAGAACAAAATTTTTATTCTCCACTTATGACACAATTGAATAAAATATGTTTATCACTAAATAGTCATACTTTAGGAAGTAGTCCTGAAATAAAAGATATTAATATTAAATTATTACAACTTTGTAGAACTAAAGAATTATTAGAAAATGAAGAATTATTATTAGAAAATGAAGAATTATTAGAAAATGAAGAATCGGTACCAGACGATATGAATTCAGTAGTGGGTACTGTGAATGGTCACACAGCACCAGAAGGACAAAGTGCACCAGGACCATCTGGTAAGGGTCAAAGTAAGAGTACTGGTAAGAATTCTGGTAAGGGGGCATCTAATAGTAAAGATGGACCAAGTGGACCTAGTGCATCTGGTAAGGGGCCACCTATTGGTACTGGTAAGAGTACTGGTAAGGGGGCATCTAATAGTAAAGATGGACTAAGTGGACTTAGTGCATCTGGTAAGGGGGCACCTATTGGTAAAGGTGGACCTGGAACTACCCAAGTAAAGTGTGATGAAGAGTTTGATAATTTAAAAAAAATATATAATCTAAAAAACCATACTAATTTTTTAGATGCATTGCTAGAATTATACAATTATAAAGTCCCTAATGATGTAAATACACAACAAACAGCAGGATCTTCTAGTAAAAGTATAATTACAGCAGAATTCAAAGAAAATCCAACAAAAAAATTATCTTGTATAATAAAAAAAATTATGAGTGATCCTGAAATTAACAAAAAAGAATTAACTGAATTTATAATTAAAACCGGTGGTGACAAGTATGATAAATTATTATTTGATTTTAATCCAAAACCTTTAAATACAATTAATGATTCTAAACAGTCGAAAAAATCTGAAAATATATGTTCGTATCAAATACCCCAACCATCTAAATTATTTGATATTTATAATGAAATGAAGACCAATCTAGAGGAGTTATTTACAAATAAAGTGGTGGATGGTAAGATTATGAATGACCTTTTAAAAAAATGCACAATAATTAATGAATCAGATTATATATGTGTTATGAAAGACAGTCAATTTGATGTTTTAATGAGAAATTGTACAGCAGCAAGCTCAATATTAGATACAAATATACAAACATTAGATGATTTAGTGCCAAACATTTATACCAACTGTGAACTATATAGCGCAGTATTTAGTAATTGCAATATTATATTTTATCGATTAAATCTATTTTCAGAGATTCAATTTAAAACTATTTGTAAAATAAGAAAATTAGCTTTGGAGAAAATTTTAAATTCTGAATCCTTATTTGATATACAAAGTCAAAAAAAAAAGCCATGATAAAGTATGTTTTAGAGTTTAATAAAACCTTTAAAGTAAATGATGATTTATCACAGTTTAAATGTATCCAATCATACAATTATTTCAAAAAACTGCTTATACAATTTAACTTGTATAGTGAACATACTAGTCTTACTGAAGATGACAAAAACAAAAAAAAATCATTAATTGATGAATTTAAAATAAGTATTAAAAGTAAAATAATTGAAATGTTTACTATTTTTAAAAAAAATATTCACTTATATAAATTAATTAATCCTGATTTAGTAAAAAAACCAAATAATCCAGATTATCAAATTTCCGCTATACAAAAAATAGTAGCGTCTAAAATGAATGATTATATTAGCATTTTTATGAAACATAATATATTTTTATCTTTAGATGATATAAAAAATCTCATAGATTTTATAATATGTTTTAATAATATGATATCTGCATATATACAATGTTTTAAAAATACACAAAATTTAATATTTATTAAGTATGATTCCTCAAATCCCGAAACTACAAGACAAACTGCAATACCTGTAATAGATGCAAAAGCTGCAAGACCTGCAAGTGCTAGACAAATACGAAAATGTAGACCATTACGAACATTAGACTCATTAGACTCATTAGAACCAAGACAATCAATAAATTCTGACCCAAGTAATAAATCAATAATACCTCGTGTGGTTTGGATATCACCAGCTACGGGGGGTGGTGATGGGCAACATTCAATTAAAGATATACGTAAAGAGCAGTTAAATGATATGATAGCTGAGTTAAAAAAAATAGATATAACTTATGACATGGAAAAAATAAATTTTATGGAGAATAATACATTTTCTATTACCCAATATAATAATAAATTGTTAGGAATAATATTATTAGAATTTGAATTATCAAATATAAATATAGATTTAGATAATACAGCATTAAATACTGAAAAATTTGATTTAGATACAAAAATACTTGCTGATTCAACTAAATTAATTAGTGAAACAATAAAAAAAGAAATTGAAAAACTAATTAATGGTGGTGAAATTGTAGATTTATTTAAAGACTTAGCTAATCCAAATATATTATCTGCAAGTTTAGATTTTCCAATAACGCCTCGCAATATATATAAAAATGCCGATATGGATCTTTTTAAAGATAAAAAAAATGAATTAGAACAAAAATGGATAGCTATAACTAAAAAATGTGAAAAATATTCTAAAGATGAAAATTATGTAAAATGTAATAAAGAAGTTAATGATTTTATTATCACTATTAAAAATAGTGATAATATTTATCATCAGCAATTTATAAAATTATTACCACAATCATATCTACTATCCTTAAATAATAAATATTACAAATATAAAAATAAATATATTAAATATAAATCAAAATATCTCAAAAAAATAGAAAGTAGTGATTTATCATTAATAGTTAATTCTAATATTGAAAATCAAAATTTTAATAAATTATCAAAACCATCTATTTCGAAATTAATTATTAATACTAAATTGAAAGATTTTAAACCAATCAACTATAAACAAAAATATTTAAAATATAAAATGAAATATTTATCAATTTAGTAAATTTTTTTTAATATTTTATTATATATATATATAAAATAAAATGGTATTAGAATTGAATATTAAAATATATAATTATCAATATAATCCTCACTTATATAATGTTACAAAAATATCTGGCTATAAAGAAATTTCGAATTTATTTGAATTTTATGAATATTTAATTAAGAATATATTTAATGTCAGAGTATCAACTGATATTATGGAAAAAATTAAAGAATTAGCTTATAATCAAAATTCCAAATTAATAAATTCAAATAAATTAGAAACATTAATAAATGAATTAGTTAAACATGATATTATTATTAAAAATATTCAGGATACTATAAAAGGTGATTATAAAAATAATTTAAATAAAAAATTAAGTAGATTACAATTTTTAATTTTTTTTTCAAAAACTGTAAATAATCCTGGTAAAATTATTGATAATATTATATTTCTATTAAAAAATAAGATAAGTTTTGTAAATAATTTATTAGCACCTAATGTACGAGATATTCCTAATGATAAATATGATGATGATAATTTTAATGATGATGATGATGATGATGATTTATTATTAAAATTGATTCAAACTTTAGAAAAAATTTTGTTTAGTAAATCTATAAAGAAATCTGATCAAATTATTATTGATAAATCTATGATTAAAAAAATATTATTTAATAAACAAAATCTTGAGCCTCAAAATTTTCAAAATGTTGTTAATAATTTAGAAAAAATTTTAAATGATAAAAACATAAATAATAATAAATTTGTAATATATCCATTAATTGGTGGTACTAGTGGTACTAGCATTCCATTATTTGATACTATTAGACCAAAGACAGATAAAAAGAATTATGCTTTTGCTAAAGAAAACTATGCATTAGCTCTATTTTTTGTTTTATATAAAAATTATAAAGATATTTTCAATCAAATTAATAATAAAAAAATAAAGCATATAATTGAATATATATTTAAAATTGAACAATTATTAGGTCTACATAATATAATTGCTAGTGGATTAAAAGATCATGAAGATGATCAAGAAAAAGATAATGATAAAGAAAATGATGACGGTAGTGATAGAAACGATGATAGCGATGGAGATGACAATGGAGATGACGATGGAAATGATGATGGAAATGATGATACAGGATATGTCATACCTACACCTACAGCTACATCTACTGCTAAAGGTAAAGGGAAAGGTCCTTTGATGCCGATTAGTATAACTACAGGTAAAGGTACTGGTAAAGGAACAGAACAACCTACACCTACAATTAATATTCAAGCTTTAAAAAAGAATGCAGACTTATTAACAAAGTTTTCAAATATTACTCCACAAAATTTTGGTATTTCCATTGATGGTGTATTTCCACAAAGACAACAACAAAGAGGAGGGGGTGAATTAGACATTAATCCTTCATCTTTTACTGAAGAAGAAAAAAATTTATGCATTATTTTTTTTAATAATGATAAGCTAGATACGGAAGAAAAAAAATTACAATTTTTAAAAAATTTTATTACAGAAAATATTAAAAAATTTGAACAAGAGAGTTTAAATAAAAAAACCAAATCGGGATTAAAATTTGATTTTAATTATGATGCTAACACAATTATAGAAAATATGGAAATGCTTAATAGTGCATTAAATAATATAATAATTTTAATAGTAAAAATAATTTTATATTGTTTTATAAATAATAAATCTAATATTATTTCAAAATTTTTATATTTTCATTTATTTAGTCTAGATCATTTATATCCTAATTATATTACGCATTATAATAAAATAAATAATAATCAAATAAGTTTTGATACCAATGATAAAGATTATATTATTTACAATGCTTTTACTGATATTATTGATAATTTTAGTTCTTATAATAATTTAATAAAAAAAGACTATCAATTCTTAATAGAAACAAAAAAGGCATTATTTCCATCAGTTGTTAAATTAATACAACCAGATAAAATTAAAGTATTTGTAAGGCCAAATAATACTAAAACAATATCATTATTATTATTTAATTTATTAAAGAAGGAAGAAAAAAATGATAAAGATTTTTGTGATATGATTATTGATCCGTATATACCTGTTTTAAATATTATAAATGATAAAAATGATATAACAACTACAATATCGCTAAAAGCTGAAGCAAAAGGATTAAATATTTTACCAGAGTTGCTCAAACCTGACAACGAACAAAATACTGTTTTTTTTGAAAGATTTGCATTATTTGTAAATACTAAATTACTTTTATTATATTATTTTGCTAATTTAATAAATTTAAACGATGTTATAAAATTAATAAATTTAAGAGGTAAAAGTATATCCATAACTGATAATAGACAATTAGCTGCGAAAATCAATAATTATTCTAGTGTATTAATAAACATTACTTTTAGTAATGATAAGAATAAAGCAATTGAATGTAAAAATAATATATTAAATGAATGGAAAAAAAAAAAAACAAAAACACAAAACTATATAGATTGGTTAAATTTAGACTTTAAAAATCTAACTGTTTTAAATTCTTTAATTCCACAAATTTTAAATTTAATTAATAGAATTATTTATAGTGAGGTTAAAATTGAAGAAATACAATTGATGCTTTATAAAATGTTTAATATTTTTGATGATGATATATTGAAATACTTATCGATACCAGTAGAAAAAAAATTTATTACTTTAAATAATTTATTACAAAATATAGATATAGATAAACCTATTCATATTAATTTATATTTTCAACAATTAATTATTAGTATAGAAAAAGGTAATCAATCCATAAAATATAATTTAATTTCAGTTTATAATTTATCTAGATTTATAATTTGTTTTGATATTTTAATAAGATATTATTTGAAATATTTTAATAATCCTATTAATATTTTAAATATTAATGATACGGATAGAAATTCGTATTTTCAATTAGTTAATAATTTGGATTTACCACATATTAACGAATTAAATAAAAAAAAAACACCATTAATTAAAAAAAGTGAAATTCAGATAAATCCAATAAATGGTAAAGCAAATTTAGATAATATATATATAATCGATATATTACTTTCCTTAGCTTACCTAAAATCCACTATTATTAAACCTAATTTAAATAAAATTATTTTTAGTAATAATTTATTAATTATAGAATATAGAAAGAACGAAAAAGAATTATTAAATAATAGTGTAACTTTTATAGATAGTGAATTATTAAAAAAAAAATTTGAGTTTAAATTTACAGATAATGAAAAAAAATTAAGTAGTTTAAATAAATCAGCTGACCCTGATACTATTAATATTGCTGTTGATAATGTATTTAAAGATAATTCTGAAAAAATTAAAGATTTAAGTCCAAGAAATTCTTATTATAATATAAAAGAATTACAAGATATACATTCTGTTTATAAAACATTAAAAGAAAATAATAATCAAATTTGGACTGACAATACTAACGATTTATTCAGAGAGTCAAGAGATATAAATATATTATTAAAGAGTTTAAAAACTAGTGAAGATGCATTTATAGAAACATTTAAAAAATCTAAGGAGGCTTTAGTACAAGATATTGAAAAAGTTGAATTATTTAGAAAGACTTATTATTTAAATAAATATATAAAATATAAAAATAAATATTATTTACTAAAAAAATAATTATAAATATACAAAAATAATATATAAATATATATAAATGGTATTAAACTTGAATGTTAATATATATAATTTTAAATTTGATAAAAATCGAAATACATTTATTAAAGATCAAGTAGAAAAAAAAATTAATTCTCTATTTGATTTTTATGAATATTTAATTAATCAAGTTTTTAATGTTAGATTAGCTCCAAAAAGTATAAATAAAATTAAACAACTATGTGATAATCAAGATTATGTTCTAATTAATAATGATAAATTAGAAGAAATAATTAATGAATTAATTAAACATGATTTAATGATAAAAAGAATTCAAAATAAAATTAATAATAATTTAATATTTAACAGTTTTAATAAGAAATTAGGGAAATTACAATTTATGATATTCATAAAAAAAACAATTAATAATCCTATTAAAATTATAAATAATATAACTGTAATTTTAGAAAATAAAATTGCTATGGTTAATGATTTATTAAATAATACATCAGGTAGTTTTAATGATGATGATGATGATGTTGATGATGATCATGATGATGATGGTGATGATGATAATCATCATGATACTTTAAATAAATCCAATTTTTTAAAAAAATTAATATTGAGTTTTCATAAAATGTTAAAAACCCATAGTATAGATGATGATGATCAAACCAATATAAATAATGCAATGATACATAAAATATTATTTAATAAATCAAATAATATTAATACATCTACTTTAAAAAATTTAATCAATTCAATACAAAAAAGTATTATGCAACCTAAAGAAAAACAATTAAATTTTATTTTAACTCCGCTTTTTGGTGGAGGATTTTCTGATGAAATATTTAATAATATAAATCCAGATCCAACATATGAAGACCCAACTAAATATAATAATTTAGAAAATTATGCTTTAGCATTATTATTTGTTATTTCTAGAAAATATAATGAATTATTTAATGAAATTGATAATACCAAGCTAAAAGATATAATTCACTTTATAAATTTATTAGAAGATAACATTAAAAGCAATAAAAGTGTTAAAGATCAAGCAACAGATACGGATACAGATACCGATACTGATATAACTGGTAAAGGTACAACCAAAGGACTAGGAAAAGGAAAAGGACCAGATGCTGGAAAAGGAAAAGGACCAGATGATGGAACAGGACCAGGAACAGGAGATGTTCCAGATGATGGCAAAGGAGATGTCCCAGGTAAAGGAACTGGACCAGATGATGGCAAAGGAGATGTCCCGGGTAAAGGTGGTGTAAAAGGAAAGGGTCCTGCACCTCCTCCTGCTGCACCAAAGAAAGGTGATGGAAAAGGTCAAAAGCCTGTTCCAAAAAAGGTGGAAAAAAGCTTGATTAATGATGAATTATATAAAAGTATTCCTATGCGTGATAAATTAACAACTATATTGGCAAATCCACCTATTACAGTAGACTCAAAAAAATGTTACGATTCAATTTTTGAGAGTAATCCTGATAATATTGAAGAAAATCGTGTTAATAATTTAATTAATACATATTTAGCAGTTAATTATGATTTACAAACTGGAACAAAAACAGAAGATAATGATCTAATTATAACAAGAATTTTAGATATCATGAATAATTGTGATGACGATGATGAAATATTTAATTATTTATTGTATCTAATAATGAATACTCCTGATTATCAAAAAATATTAGAAAAAAATAGAAATAATCCTATTTATAAATCATTATATAATTTATTTTTATCAAAATTACTTTTAGTACCAACTATAATATTGCCAACTACAAAAAGTTTAGATGATTTAAAAGCCTGTTATGTAAAAGTAAATGAAAAATTATGGGATTTTTATGCTGCTGAAATTGAATCGGATAAAAAATATTCAGAAATGCTTAGAAGTTTTGATATATCTATCAGTAAAGGAGACAAAAAAGATGATCTTGTATGTATTAAAATTGGAGATAACTCGCTTTTGTTTCAATCATTAGTTTCAGCTACAAAAAAAGAAACACCAAGTAATTATTATTTTTTAAATAGTAAATTATTATTATTATTAAAATATTGTAAATTAATTACTAATATGGATTTTTATAATTATTATATGATTCAAAGAATAGAATATAATAAAACTTTATATGATAAATTAATAACATATAAATATGAAATTAAAGTAGATGATGAAGATGAAGATGGTGGTGGTAAAGAAAAAGAATATGATAAAGATAACATTTTAGCCAAAATGATTGAACATATTCAATTCAAATTTAGTTATATAGAAAGATATCAAAATTGGATTAATGAAATACCTATTAAAATAAAAAATATTAAATTATTAATCAAAAATTGTATTATATTAATAGATTCATTTTATAAAGATAATAAATATAATTTAGATTTAATTAAAGTAAAAATAAATAATAAAGAAATATTTAATTTATTAATATTAATTTTTGAAACAATTTTAGATATCAAAAATATATTTAGTAAATCTGGCAATACTATTACTATAAATAATATAACTTTATCAAATATTGAAGATAATATTAATGAAAAAAATCCATTTGATGCATATTATTATAAACATATGACAAATTATTTAATTCAAAGAAATAATAAAATTTTTAAATTAAAATTAAATAATGTTTTAGATATATTAAAAATACTAATAAGTTTTAAAATTTTATATACAGTATTTATAGAAGTACAAAAACCAAAATATTTAGCTGATGTGACAAGTTTAATATTTGATAAAGCAACTATTAATGATTTATTAGGTAAACAAGTAAGTAGAAAAACTCCTATAAAAGCATCAAAAAATAATTTTAAAAGTTTATCTATTTTTTCAGTTTTATATACATTTCAAAATGAAAAAATTAATAAAGATGATATAATATCAATAAGTGATAATACAATAATTTATAATTATAATATTTTAATTTATAATTTTAGAACTATGGATTTTAAATTTAATTATGACCAAAATGAAGATGATAGACTTCAACTATTAGGAAATAATCAATACGTACAAACTATAATTAATAATATTTATTCAACAGATATTAACTATTCAATAATTTTATCGGGTTTAAATAATAGTATAGCTGGTGATGAATATGTTTTGACTCCTAGAAATGGTTTTATTAACTTACTAAATAAAATAGATCAAGAATCTAATCCATCGCAGGAATTAGTAGAATTAAAAAATGAAATTGATCCATTATCAATTCAAAATATAAAAATATGGAATTTTATAGATCTTAAATTTAAACAAGATTTTTTGCCAACTACTAAGTACGATGAAAAACATAAAGAATTTGTTGATTCTTTAAAAATATTCAATTATAGAAATAATCAATATATAGAACAAATTCAAGAAACTATTCAAAGAATTAATTTAGGTAAATATGAAAAAAAAGAAGTAAAATCAAAATATTATAAATTAGATAACTATAATCAAATTGATTATAAAAATAAATATTTAAAATATAAAAATAAATATTTATTATTGAATAGAATATAATTTTATTATTAATTCTTACTTTTTGATATATTTTATATAAATTAACAATTTTTGCGTCTAAATAAAATTAACTAAAGACATATTCAACTATAAAATGGTTTTTTAATATTTTTTTCTGAAATTTATTTAATTTTAACTATTTAATATTTTTTATTATTTTTCAATTTCTTTTATTTTTAACAGCTGATTCATTTCCTAAATTAAATTCATTCAATTTATATGATTTTAATATTATTAGAATCATATACAACATCTCCTATAAATAATAATTTTTTATTATTTGATTTAATAAGGCTGTGTACAGTGCATCATGGTGTTATATAAAGTTTATAATTTTATATAAACTTTATATAAAATTTTCTTTATTTTGATTTACACCCTTGAAGATTTAAAATGCCGCTTTTTTTTATAAAATCTACTTAAAGAAATATAACTAATATATATTAGTAATGAACAGTTATCAGTTCTGTCATGATTTACTCCCTTAATATAGGTATTTAGTTATAAAAACTATTATGCTTATATAATAAAAAGGATTAAAAACTAATCAGTTATAGTTGTCGCTATAACATATCCATAATTTACATATTCCTGAAACGGATAAACCTTTTAGATTTGCCATTAATCGGCATTTTAAATCTTCAAGGGTGTAAATAGACTATAAATTTTAGCTCCATTTGTTGTTAATGACTTTGTTGGAAAATCTTCAGTAGAATAATATTCAAAATTACCATCAGCTAGAAATTTCTCTAAATCGGTCATTCTAACAATAGTAAAATTATTATAAAAAAATGCCTTCAAATCATCAAAAGTTGTTTCTTTGTCTTCAATCATATCAATAATTTTTTTACTAAACATTTCTTTCATTTTTGTATTAAAAGTATTTGTTTCTGTTGTTAAAACAGCTTTGTTAGTACATACTTTATTAGTTTGACATAATAATAATTGTTTATAATAAGATAATATTTTATTTATGCTATTTAAAATATTTATTTTTTCATCTGATGTAATTTCTACCGAATTATTATCAGATTTAACTGCAGGTATAATTTTTTCATTTACTGTTGCATTACTCCAATTCATAAAACATCTTTTACACCTTTGGAGATTTAAAATTAAAGAATTATTTCTATATATAATTAATGAGTTTATTAAGATTTATTCTTATAGTTATTTAGTTAATGCCTTATCAAAAGGTTACGCTTTATGCAATATAACTAATGACTACTCATTCATACCTATTTCACGATAGGTACTAATCAAATTTTTATACTATTTGGTTTTTCTTTGCTGTGAAAATCGGCAAAAAATAAAATGCTATAACATTTTATTTTTTGTCCTTAAAACTATAGCTTTGATATAGTTTTTCGGCATTTTAAATCTCCAAAGGTGTAAAATTGTCATTATATTCTTTATATGTAACAGATTTATTGTTTAATATTTTTCTATATAAAACTTCTAATGGATAGTTTATAGTTTCGCCCATATATTAGTTTTAGATTTTTTTACACCTTTGCACATTTAAAACGCCGATTTTTTTAATAGAAAAAATTAAGAATTTTATTTTAAAGAAATAATATATAATTATATTAATGGGTTTATTAAGATTTATTCTTAACTCGTTATTCAATTAGGCCTTATCAGAAGGTATAAGCTTTATGCGACATAATAGATAACAACTCATTCATTCCCATTCCACGATGGGATATAACCAAATTTTTACACTATTAAAAAATTTGCAATTTAAAATCGGCATTTTAAATGTGCAAAGGTGTAAAATAAAATATTTAATTTTTTTTAGATTTCTTAATTTTTTTTGTAGTAGGATTAGTATTTTCTAATTTTTTATTGTACCACTTTGTATATTTTTGTTCTAATATATCTAATTCTTCATTCCAAATTGTGAATTCTGTTTTTGATTTTAATTCTTTATAATCTGTTTCTTTATCATTTTGTTGTTTTTTAAGATCTTCGATTTTTTCATTAGATAAATTATATAATGGCATTGATAACAAATAATCATATGATACTTTTGAATCATCATTTGATTTACCTAATTTAGGAAAATCATTATTTTCTAATAAATCTTCTATTTCACTTTTCTTTTTATTATTGATGTCTATTTGTTTTTTAATAATCATCAAAATAAACTTTACTTTGAATGAAATTAATTTTAATTGAAATTCTAAAATATCCAATTGATGTTTTTTTCTTTTTTCATAACATTTAAGTCGTACTCTATAAAAATCTCTCATGATTTCTTCAATTGTATTATATTTTTTAATAATACCTTCCGGACTATATAAATGCATATTAGTTATTGAATATTTTTTACACAAATGAAATGTTTTATCAATATCTTTGGCTGTTTCCAAGTAATCTTCTTCAAACATTAATTCAAAATATACATCTGTATCAGTATTATTATCTTTATAGCCTAAAAAGGAATTATTTTTCTTTTGCATCTTTTTATTTTTTTCATTTGGTTTATTCTTAATCGGTTGATTATCTTCTAATAGTTTTTCAAGTAATTCTTTATAATTTGATGTCCATTCGCCGATAGGAAGTTCTGTTATTGTTAGTTTATCATTATTGATATTCCATAAACCATAAATTTCATAATTATAATCATTTATTTTAGCAACTGTTCCATTGAATCCTTGCCACCATGGATCCATATATTCAAAATCTTTATCATTTATTATATTTCTAATATTTTGAATTATTTGTAATGGATTATAAGGAGGGATTTTTGTTGAAAATCCAGTACCTATTCCTTCAGCACCATTAACTAATATCATTGGTATTATTGGTGCATAATATTCTGGTTCGATTTGATTACCATCTTCAAATTGATGATCTAAAATAGGATTATCAATTGGATTATAAATAGTTGTAGTTAAATCATCAAACATTGTCCATATATATCTTGCTGATGCATAATCTTTTCCACCACGTAATTTGGTACCAAATTGACCAATTGGTTTCAGAATATTAATATTATTTGAACCAGTAAAATTTTGTGCCATACCAATTATAGCTCCATTTAATGACATTTCACCATGATGATATGCAGCTCTATCTGAAACAAAACCTGCTAATTGTGCTACTTTAACTTCATCTTTATCTAATCCTCTTAAAAAACTACCATATAAAATTTTTCTTTGTGATGGTTTTAACCCATCAATTACAGATGGTATTGATCTTATTAAATCTTCATTCGAGAAATGTATTAAATCACAATGAATAAAATCAAAATATGGTACAGTTTTTTGTTCATAATTTATTATTTTATTTTTATCATATGACATTAACCATTTTTTTCTATCATCACTTCTTGATTTTTCAAATGCCAATCTAATAGCATCATCATCATCATGAATAGGAATATATATTTTATTTTTAATATCATCATTTTTATTTTCTTCATCAAAATTTTCTTTATCAGAATTTTCTTCAGCCTCATTTATATCATTATTATTATCATCATTGTTTTCATTATTATCTGCAATATTTTTGATTTTATTAATATTTTCACAATAATATTTAATTAGTTTTTCCTGAATGTCTGTAAAATATTCTTTTGCTTCTTGGGAAGTTGATGTACCTAATCCTTTATAATATTTAATTTTATAATTATTGGATTCAGGTGTTTCTTTCCAATTATCATAATCAGTTAAATTATAAAAAGATATGATATCTTTACCTTTTGTTGCTTTAATAATTGGTGTATTTAAACTTTGAATAAAATCAACTCGTTTTATTAATGATGGCCACATTGAATGAATCATATTTATAAATAATCCTTTAATATGTGATCCATCTACATCTGAATCTGTTAATAGTAATATATGTCCATATCTCAAACTATTAAATTTATCATCATTTGAATAATCTTCATTTTGTTTTAACCCTAAGATTATTTTTAAATTTTTGATTTCTTCATTATTTAATAATTGGCTTGCTGTAGCTTCTCTTACATTTAATAATTTTCCTTTTAATGGAAAAATACCAAAATTATCTCTTCCTATTACACTTAAACCAGCCATAGCTGTAGCTTTAGCTGAATCTCCTTCCGTTAATATTAAGGTGCATTTATTTGATTCCTTAGAACCAGCTTTATTTGCATCTTCTAATTTAGGTATTCCAGAAATTTTAACTTGTTTTTTTCCATCTGTCTTTTTTAAACTTGAACTTTCTTTAAATTTTGCTAATTCAATCATGTGTTCAACAATTCCACATTTAGCTACCTTTTTAAGAAATGTTGGACTTGGTTCATATTTAGAACCAAATTTATCTATTTTTGTAGTCAATGTATCTTTTGTTTGAGATGCAAATGCTGGATTAATAATTGTACTATTTATGAAAAATATTAAATTTTCTTTTAATATCGATGGTGTTATTTTAATATCTTTATCTTTTTTCTTAATATAATCATTAATTAATACTTTAATAATATTATCAATTACATGATTACAATGTGTACCACCCTTATATGTATTTATTCCATTTACAAAACTTATTTGATCACCTCCTATTTCTTGATTATACAAAATACCAACTGTCCATCTTTCATGTGTATCATAATATATTTCATTAATTGCTGGATAATATAATTCAATATAAGATTTAAATGTAGTTGTATCTATTTTTTTTTCATTAAAATAGATTTTTAGTTTATTTGTTGTAGTTCCTGCAATATCAAATGCTCTTTTATAAAAAAGATTAAAATGGTCATTATTTAAATTATCAATACCAAATCTTTCTAAATCAGGAAAAAATGTTACTTTTACAGAACTTTTTAATTTATTCGGTAATTTTGTAATTTTTGGTGTTTCTGCTATAGACATGTTATCTTTCCAAATTTGTTGAAATCTTTTACCTCGTTTAGCATCATCAATTTCAATAATAAACTTTTTTGAAAAAATATTAGAGACTTTTGATCCTAAACCATTTCGGCCTCCTGTTGTTCTTTCTTCTGTATCATTATAATTCGAACTTGTTAATAATTCACCAAATATCATTGAAGGTACCATTGTTTTATGAACTGGATGTTCTTCAACAGGAATACCAATATCACCATTATTAAATATACTGATAAAACTTTCTTCAATATTATATTCTATTTTAATTGTATCACATGTATTATCATTAACTGATGCATCTCTAGCATTTACTAAGGTTTCATCAAATATTTTTAAAAATCCTGGTGTATATTTAATTTTTTTTTTCTTCATTATATTTTCATCTTCAGAAAATATCCACATATCTTCTGTAGTAGGTTCTATATCACCAATATATGTATCAGGTCTTAATAAGACATGTTCTCTTGGTGTTATTTTATCATATTTATCTACATCAGATTTTATTACTTTTTTTGGAGACATTATTAACCAAACTAATAATCTTTTATATTATTTTAATCAATTTTTTTAAATATATTATAATATCATTTGAATATATTTACACCCTTGAAGATTTAAAATGCCGTTTTTTTTATAAAATCTACTTAAAGAAATATAACTAATATATATTAGTAATGAACAGTTATCAGTTCTGTCATGATTTACTCACTTAATATAGGTATTTAGTTATAAAAACTATTATGCTTATATAATAAAAAGGATTAAAAACTAATCAGTTATAGTTGTCGCTATAACATATCCATAATTTACATATTCCTGAAATGGATAAACCTTTTAGATTTGCCATTAATCGGCATTTTAAATCTTTAAGGGTGTAAAAAGAATTATGGTTTAGATTGTTCTTTTTTAGAATCAAAATCCAACTAGATTAAATAAAACATGTAGATAAAAAATATTAATATTAAAATTATTAGAAATACCATAATTATATAAAATAATAAATTATCATTATAATAAATATTTTCTGGTATTTCTTCATTATTTATAAATGCACGTTGATCATCCATACCATCTTTATCACTTATTATAAATGGAAAATCTGCGTAATAGACTATTTTTGTTGGTGTAAAATAATGGAAATAATTATTAGTATAAGATTCATCATTCCATATTGGTTCATAATTTAAAATATTTTTATCATAATTTTGATTTTCTATTATAGTTTCACAAAATTTTTTTAAATTATTAAATTTGCCTCCAAAGAAGCACCTTGATAATATATTTACACTCTTGAAGATTTAAAATGCCGTTTTTTTTATAAAATCTACTTAAAGAAATATAACTAATATATATTAGTAATGAACAGTTATCAGTTCTGTCATGATTTACTCCCTTAATATAGGTATTTAGTTATAAAAACTATTATGCTTATAT